>Ga0213920_1000017_pt1 | contig 284968 bp, 284 predicted proteins | sample McNCre1117MG_FD_161054 | JGI IMG/M metagenome (GOLD analysis project Ga0213920, IMG submission 161054) | Freshwater microbial communities from McNutts Creek, Athens, Georgia, United States - 11-17 MG | ecosystem: Environmental > Aquatic > Freshwater > Creek | place: USA: Georgia | collected...
TATAAGAAAATATAAGTGTATTAAACCATTAAGAGATTAAGGAACATTAAGAGAAATAAATTTTGAATTTTGATATTGCTATTGAAGTTGAGCCCGCGTTAGGGATAGCAGCGAAAAGCCCACAGCACGTGAAGCAAGGCGAAACAGCGAGGACTTTCAGCGAATAGCCCGGCCTGTCATGGCGAGGTCACGAAGCCAACAGGAAACGCACAAAAAATATTTATTATATAATACATTGTAAATCAGATATTTATTTTATATATTTATACTTATTAATTGCCAGAGACTCCTACTCTCTTCATTTAATCCCCAAGCCGAAAATTTTCAATTGAAAAAGCAGATTGCAATAGCAGTATGCTTTGAAGTTATTGTTTTTAATTTTAAATGGTAAAAAATGAGGGATTACAAATACATTCTATTCTTTAATGAAATCGGAATAAGCGCTATTAGTGAAGTAGGCGGAAAAAATGCTTCGCTTGGTGAAATGTACAACCAACTCAATCCTATTGGGATTCAAATTCCAAATGGATTTGCTATTACTGCTGAAGGGTATCGGCTATTTAGAAAAGAAAATCAGTTAGAAAAGGTACTGAATGATTTATTTCAATCTTTAGATACGGAGCACTTTGCTAACCTATCCTATATAGGAGCAAATGCACGTGAACGAATCCTTTCTGCTCGAATGCCTCAAGTTATTGAATCCGAAATTAAGAAAGCGTATCTCGCTTTAAGCCAACAATGCGGATTTACTTCGCTTAATGTAGCTGTGAGGAGTAGCGCTACATCGGAAGATTTACCCTCGGCTAGTTTTGCAGGACAAATGCAATCTTTTTTGAATATTTCTGGAGAAGATCAATTGATTGATGCCGTGCATCATTGTTTTGTGTCTTTGTTTACAGATCGTGCTATCAAATACCGATACGATATGGGATTTCAGGATTTGGATATTGCCATTTCTGTGGGAGTACAACAAATGGTGCGAAGCGACCAATCGGCTTCGGGAGTTGCTTTTACTATTGACCCTGATTCTGGGTTTGAAAATACTATTATTATAAATGGAATTTGGGGACTCGGCGAAAACATTGTTCAAGGTACTGTTACACCAGATGAATGGATGGTTTTCAAACCTACATTGGAAAACGAAAAATGGAATCCCATTCTTAAAAAACATTGTGGTAAAAAAGAGTTTACTATGATTTATAATGAAATAGAAAAAAATATTTCGGCGACCCATACCATTGTCAACACAACAACTTCTTTAGAAAATCAAAATCGGTTTTCTTTGAGCGATACCGAAGTAATCCAGCTAGCTCGTTGGTGCTACTCCATTGAGAAACATTACAAAAAAGCGATGGACATTGAGTGGGCCAAAGACGGCACCAACAACCAACTCTATATTGTACAAGCGCGTCCAGAGACAATCCACAACAAACCCCATTCGCAGGTTAAAAAAACGTATACCTTACTTGAAAAAGGTAATATTTTATGCAAAGGAATTGCTTTAGGAGATAAAATTACTTCGGGTAAGGCACGTATTGTAAACAATGCTCAAGAAGGCTACTTGGTACAAGAAGGAGAAATCATTGTAACTGATTTGACCAATCCCGATTGGGATCCAATTATGAAAAAAGCAGCTGCTATTGTGACCAACAAAGGAGGTCGTACCAGTCATGCCGCAATTGTAGCGCGAGAATTAGACACAGTGGCCGTTGTGGGTTGTGGAGATGCCACAACTACAATAAAAAATGGACAAGAAATTACAGTATCCTGTGCCGAAGGAAAAGAAGGAGTCATTTATAATGGCATATTGCGTTGGAAAACTACAGAGCAAGACTTTAGTCGGTTGAAGTTACCCGAAACTGCACCCATGCTCATTTTAGCAGATCCTGAAAAAGCTTTTGAATTAAGTCGTTTCCCTAATCAAGGCGTGGGTTTGATGCGAATGGAGTTTGTTATTTCAAATACCATAAAAATACATCCACTGGCTTTATGCGAACCAGAAAAAATTACTGACCAAAATACGATTGCTCAAATAGCAGAACTAACCAAAGGCTATGCTGACCCAAAAGATTATTTTGTAACACAACTAGCCGAAGCTGTAGCTACTGTAGCCTGTGCCTTTTATCCAAAGGAGGTGATTGTACGGATGAGTGATTTTAAAAGTAATGAATATGCCAACCTCATCGGAGGCAGTTATTTTGAGCCTGACGAAGAAAATCCGATGATTGGCTTTAGAGGAGCTTCACGGTATTACAGTAATTTTTACCGAAAAGGTTTTGCATTAGAAAGTCAAGCCATGAAAAAAGTACGGGATGAAATGGGACTTACTAATGTAAAATTAATGATTCCGTTTTGCCGAACTGTTGAAGAAGGAGAAAATGTCCTCACCGAAATGGCTAAAAATGGATTAGTGCAAGGAATTAATGGATTACAAGTATATGTTATGATTGAAATACCCAGTAATGTCCTTTTGGCAGATGAATTTGCGAAACTTTTTGATGGATTTTCAATTGGTTCCAATGATCTAACGCAACTCACATTAGGCCTAGACCGAGATTCTTCGCTTGTGAGTTATTTGTTTGACGAAGAAAACCTCGCGGTACAGTCTTTAATTAAAGAAACGATTCGGGTAGCCAAACGATTTGAAATAAAAGTTGGTTTATGCGGTCAAGCACCGAGTGACCTCCCCCACTTTGCTCAATTTTTGGTTGCAGAAGGTATTGATAGTATTTCATTTACCCCAGACGCATTAATAAAAGGCATTGAAAATATTTTGGAAGCAGAGAAAAAATTAAAACAAATCACATCTAAAACCATCTAAATTATGGAAACACCATTCAAAAACAAAGTAGCACTTATCACAGGCGGAACTTCAGGAATTGGCAAAGCAACTGCAATTGCTTTTGCAAAAAGAGGCGCAAAAGTGGTTATTGTAGATAAAAATGAAGATACCGAAGCGCTTTCTACAATAAAAAAAATAGCCAAAAAAATGCTATTTATTCAATGTGATGTAGCCAATTCAACTGAAGTCAAATTAATGATTGAAAAAACAATTGCTACGTTTGGACGATTGGATTATGCTTTTAATAATGCTGGCATTGAAGGTCGAGTGGCCATTACCGCAGATTGTTCTGAAGAAAACTGGGACAATACATTAAATATCAATCTAAAAGGAATTTGGCTTTGCATGAAATATGAAATTCCTGAAATGCTAAAACACCATAAAGGAGTGATTATTAATTGCGCTTCTGTCGCTGGATTAGTGGGATTTTATGGCTCTCCTGCTTATGTAGCTTCTAAACACGGGGTAATTGGTTTAACAAAAACGGCTGCTTTAGAATATGCCCGAGAAGGTATTAGAGTAAACGCTGTTTGTCCTGGAATTATTGACACACCAATGATTGACCGAGTAACCAAAAAAGACAAAGAAACCGAAAAACAATTTGCAAAAATGGAACCTGTAGGAAGATTTGGTTCACCCGAAGAAATTGCCAATGCTGTAATTTGGATGTGTTCAGATGAAGCTTCATTTGTAACTGGACATACAATGGTAATTGATGGTGGTTTTGTAGCTCAATAAAATTATGTAATTTTAACTCATAACGGTCAATCCAATACTATATGTTTGAATCAGAAAAAAATAATCCCTCTTTCATGTCAGTCCAACTCGTACATAGTGGAGACGATTATTTTTCTAGATTAGAACGTATTATTAATGAAGCAGTCATTGAAATTCATATCCAAACTTATATTTTTAGCAATGACGCAACAGGAAAACGCATTCTTTTTGCTATAAAAGAAGCTTTAAATCGACAAGTTAAAGTGTATCTTTTGTTGGATGGCTTTGGCTCCCTTTCTTTTCCAAATGAAATTAGTGCCGAATTCAGAAAAGCTGGAGGACATATCCGTTTTTTTTCTCCATTATTTTCTGCCAGCTCTTTTTACATAGGAAGGAGACTGCATAAAAAAGTAGTGGTAGCTGATGGCAAAGTAGCTCTAATTGGCGGAATTAATATTGCTAACCGATATCATGGAAATTCAAACGAGAAACCTTGGTTGGATTTTGCCATTGAAATTAATAGCTCGATTGCAAAAACTATTCAATCCCATTGTAAAGCCAATTATTATAAAAAGAAAAGTGCTTTACGCAAAACAATACCTCCCATCTTTGAAGCTGAAGAAAAAGTAATGATACAAATTCTTCAAAACGATTGGCTGAATCGGAAAAGCGAAATTTCAAAAGCCTATATCAAATCGATTCATAATGCGAATGAAAAGATCATCATTGTTGGGAGTTACTTTCTCCCTGGAAGAAAATTAACTAAAGCACTATTAAAAGCCGCTAAACATAAAGTTAAAATTCAATTAATTCTTTCTGGAGTTTCTGATTTGCCAATGACTCGAAGGGCTAGTTGCTATCTCTATTCTAAATTATTGCGGCACAACATTGAATTATATGAATGGAATCAATCTATCTTACACGGAAAAGCAATGGTTGTTGATAGCTCTTGGTCTACAATTGGATCCTTCAATCTTAATAACTTAAGCTCTTATGCTAGTATTGAAATGAATGTTGGGATTGAATCTCCGGCTTTTGCTTCCCTTTTTGAAAAAGAACTTCAAGAGATTCTTTTGCAATGCCAAAAAATAACACCTAAAACATTTCAAACTAGAAATACGATTCGTTCTAAAATCAATAATGCCTTGTCCTATTATATAACCAGAGGCATCGAAATTATTGTGACCTACCTCCCCTACAAAAGATTCAATCATTCTTAATGTATTATTTTTTTCGATAAACTACTGAAAAATCCGACACAAAGCACCACAACTTACTGATAATCAATAATTAATAATTGTATATTTGAGAAGTCATTTCTTACTAAAATTAATTCATTGGTGTATGAATACCCTTTCTAAAATAGTAGATCTTATCAATGTTTTATTAATTGAGATTGGCGAACTCTCTTTTTTTGGATGGAGATTCTTTAAAGAGAGTTTCAAACGGCCATTTGAATTTAAAGAATTTATAAAACAGTGTTTTTATATGGGTAACCGCTCTTTATTGTTAGTGACAGTAACAGGCTTTATTATTGGTTTAGTTTTCACTTTACAATCAAGGCCTACGTTACAAGAGTTTGGTGCTGTCTCATGGATGCCTTCTATGGTAAGCATTTCAATAATTAGAGAAATTGGTCCCATTATTACCGCTTTAATTTGCGCTGGCCGAATTGGATCTGGGATTGGTGCTGAGTTAGGTTCTATGCGTGTAACTGAACAAATTGATGCTATGGAAGTTTCGGGAACCAATCCATTTAAGTATTTAGTTGTTACAAGAATTATGGCGACTACGTTTATGCTGCCTATTCTAGTCTTTTTTGGAGATGCAATAGCAATTTATGGTTCATATTTGGTTGAAAATATAAAAGGCCATGTTTCTTTTTTACTGTATTACAATCAGGTTTTCGATTCGTTAGAATTTGGCGATTTAATTCCTGCTACTATAAAAACATTTTTTTTTGGCTTTGCTATAGGGTTAGTGGGCTGTTTTAAAGGATATTATTGCAAAAAAGGAACTGCAGGAGTAGGCATTGCAGCTAATTCAGCAGTAGTTTTTACTTCGATGTTGCTATTTGTGATTGATTTTGTAGCCGTTTTTGTCACGGATATTTTTTATGATTTATAAATTATGATTAAAAGCAATCCTATCATCGAAATTAAAAACTTAAAAAAAAGTTATGGTTCAAATTGCGTTTTGAACGGCTTTAATATGATTTTGAACGAAGGAGAAAATTTAGTCATAATGGGAAAGTCTGGTTCAGGAAAATCCGTCATGATAAAATGTTTAATTGGCTTAGAAGAAGCGGATAGTGGGACGATTAATGTAATGGGACAAGAAATAAGCCAATTAAATCAAGAAAAATTAGACGAACTAAGAACCGAAGTTGGATTTCTTTTTCAAGGAAGTGCTTTGTATGATTCGATGACTGTTAGAGAAAATCTAGAATTTCCTTTAAGACGTCACACTAAAAAGTTCGGATACATTAAAGACACGAGTCCATTAGTTATGGAAGCTTTGAACAATGTAGGATTGGGACATACCGTAGATTTAATGCCTGAAGAGTTATCAGGAGGAATGAAACGAAGAGTAGCCTTGGCAAGGACACTGATTCTACAGCCCAAAATTATTCTTTATGACGAACCCACAACAGGATTAGACCCTATTACAGCTAAAGAAATTTTATTACTAATGAAATCAATTCAAGAAAAATACAATACCTCAGCTATTATCATCACACACGATGTGGATTGTGCTAGAGTAATTTCAAACAGAATGATTTTATTGGTTGATGGAATTAATTATGCCGAAGGAACCTTTGAAGAGTTATCCGAGTCAAGCGATACTAAAATTCAAGCCTTTTTTAAATAAAAACAAAAATGGAAAAAACAACTGGACAAAAAATACAGTTAGGACTATTCGTCATTATTGGCTTATTACTTTTTGTTTTGGCAGTTTATTTTATTGGCGACAAGCAAAAAATGTTTGGAAAAACGAATCATCTAACCTGTGTATTCAATAATGTCAACGGATTACAATTAGGAAATAATGTTCGTTATTCTGGAGTCAATGTAGGAACTGTTCAATCCATCGAAATGATCAGCGACACTATTATAAAAGTAGATATGATTATTGACAAAAGTATTTTTAGTTATATCAAAAAAAATGCGGTCGCCATAATTGGTTCTGATGGATTAGTAGGTAATCGAATTATCAATATTCTACCTAGAAAAGAGAGTTCTCTTTCTGTTCAAGCTGGAGATGAAATTAGATCAATCAACAAAGTCAATACAGACGATATGTTAAACACTTTAGATATTACAAATAAAAATGCAGCATTACTAACTGCTGATTTGCTAAAAATAACCAAACAGATAAACAATGGTAAAGGAACTATTGGACTTTTAATTAAAGACTCCATTGTAGCCAATGAAATAAAAGCAACAGTAACTAACTTAAAAAAAACCAGTCAAGGAACTACAGCATTGATACATAATGTGAACCAAATTGTAATGAATTTAGACCAAAAAAACAATCTTATTGGGGTTTTAAAAGATACTGCTGTGGCTCATAAAATTAAAAATATCATTGCCAATATTGACCAATCGAGTAAAAAAATAAATTCTGTAACCCAGCATTTAGACGCAACCATACTGAATATAAAAGAAGGAAAAGGTGCTATCAATTACTTATCAAACGATCCTAGATTAGTTCGAAAAATAGATTCAACAATGACGAATATAAATACAGCAAGTTTTCGATTAAGTGAGGATTTAGAAGCTTTACAACATAATTTTCTTTTTAGGTGTTATTTCAAAAAACAAGAAAAGGCAAAGCGTAAAGCACAAAAAGCAAAAGAGACTCCAACAGAAAAAGATAAAAAATACTAAAAAAACATCATGATAACAATAGAAAAACTAGGTATCCTATTAAGTCCTACCGACTTTGATTTTGAGAATAATGGTGTTTTCAATGCTGGAATTTATCAAGAGGGCAATACCCTTCATATTTTATACCGAGCTGTTGAACACGGCAACTTCTCTACCATTGGCTATGCCAAAGCTGAAGGACCTCTTAGTATTATTGATCGTAATGAAGAACCTCTGATTTTCCGCGATTTTGACTATGAAAAACACGGAGTAGAGGATCCAAGAATTGTAAAAATTGAAGATACTTATTACATCACTTATACCGCTTACGATGGAGTAAATGCTATGGGAGCATTAGCAACTTCAAAGGATTTAATCCATTTTGAAAAGCACGGTATCATTACGCCACGCGTTAATTACCAAGAATACGAGGATTATGTAAACTGTTGTGGGGGTGAAAAATTAAATCCCAAGTACCATCAATATTACAATCTTTTTGCACAAATAGGATTAGTAGACGACGAGCACCGTTTACTTAGAGATAAAGACATTGTGTTATTTCCAAGAAAGGTAAATGGGAAATTTGTATTACTACACCGCATTTGGCCAGGAATACAAATTGTACAATTTGAAGATTGGAAAGAACTAACGAAACCATTTTGGGAAGATTACCTCAAAAACCTAACTCATCATATTGTACTGGACCCAAAAGATTTCTTTGAAGTAGATTATATTGGTGCGGGTGGACCTCCTATTGAAACTGAATTTGGATGGTTACTCATTTATCATGGTGTTCAAGACACTATCAAAGGAAAAATATACCACGCCAAAGCAGCTTTACTTCAATTAGACAGACCCGAAATTGAATTGGCTAGACTCCCTTACCCTCTCTTCTCTCCTTCCAAATCTTGGGAAATGGAAGGAGAAGTGAACAATGTCGTTTTTCCAACTGGGCATGCTGTATTTGGAAATGACCTTTATATCTATTACGGTGTTGCCGACAGACATGTTGCTGTTGCAAAATGTGACCTCAACGAATTACTTACTGAATTAAGAAGACAACCATAAATATACGCTGATTATGAAATTTGAAACAGGAATAAAAATGCTATTAGTAAGTTCTTATCCGTCTCGTGAGTGTGGATTAGCCACTTTTTCGAATGATATTGTAGAGGCTGTGGCCAATGTTTTTGGAGATACACTTCCTATTGAAGTTTGCGCCTTAGAAAATGAAGGGCAGAATTTTGAATACAGCGAAGAAGTAAAATACACTTTGTCAACCTCAACAATTGATGATTACCGATTGGTTGCCGAAAAAATTAACGAACGAAACGATATTGGATTGGTTTGTATCCAACACGAATTTGGACTATTTGGAGGAGAATATGGCGACTATATATTGTCATTTATCTTAGCGCTAAACAAACCAATTATTACTGTATTTCATACCGTATTACCTACCCCAGATGACAAAAGAAAAAAAGTAGTCCATGCCATTGCTGATCTATCTGACAGAATTGTGGTACTTACTAAAAATTCACAAAATATATTGATTCAAGATTATGAAGTAGTATCAGCTAAAACAGTTGTAATTCCGCATGGGAATCATACCGTACTCTGGGAACAAAAAGAAAAATTAAAAAACGAATTCAATTTTTCTGATAGAATTGTGATGTCTACCTTTGGATTAATCAGCGAAAACAAAGGGATTGAAACTGTTTTATATGCCCTTCCTGAAATTGTAAGTTGTTACCCCGAAGTGGTGTATTTGGTTATTGGTAAAACACATCCCGAAATCCTTCGCCGAGAAGGAGAGAAATACCGTGATTCTCTTATTGAAATTGTCAAAAAACAAAACCTTGAAAACAATGTAATCTTTGTAAACGAGTATTTGGAATTGAGAGAATTACTTGATTATCTAACGCTTTCGGAGATCTATTTATTCTCATCCAAAGATCCTAACCAAGCTGTAAGTGGCACCTTTGCCTATGCTATGAGTTGTGGTTGCGCTGTAATCTCCACTCCAATTCCCCATGCCAAAGAATCGCTACACAGCAAAAATGGAATTCTTTTAAATAGCTTTGATCAATCAGACGAATTTCAAGATGCAATATTTCGTTTGATAGAAGATGTAGAAATTCGAATTGCAATGGGAAAAAATGCCTTTGCAGCATCTAGCGCTACCACTTGGAAAAATATCGCAATCCAATACCGATTGCTATTTGACCAACTAACTAATAGAGAAGACGATTTAAAATTTAATTTCCCTCCAATAAAATTGGATCACATTGAAAAATTAACCACTGACTATGGAATTCTACAATTCTCAAAATTCAGTCAGCCCGATCCAAAGTCAGGATATACCCTTGATGATAATGCAAGAGCCTTAATCAATATGGTATTATACAATAAAGTGTATCCCAATGAGAGATGCTTAGAACTAGCTAATACGTATCTGTATTTTATCGAAGGAATTCAAGAAGAAGATGGCTGGTTTAATAATTATAAGGATTTTGAAGGCCAATTGACCCCTCAAAATGGAGAAGTTAATTTGGAAGACGCTAACGGAAGAGCGCTTTGGAGTTTAGGAATCGTAATTTCACATCGAGAGACACTCCCTTTAGAAATGATTTCACGTGCAGTACAATGTTGGGACAAAGCCATTGAAAAAATTGACAACATAAAATCACCTAGAGCGATTGCTTATGCCGTAAAAGGCTTATACCATTATTATTTGGCTTACAAAAATGAAGACATAAAACTGTCTATAGAAAAATTAGCCGATGAATTATTACGTCATTACGATATTCACTCCGAAGAAAATTGGTGTTGGTATGAAGATTATATGACCTATGCTAACAATGTATTACCCGAAGCCATGATGTATAGCTATCTGGTAACGGGAGATTTAAAGTATAAAAAAATTGCACTCGTTACTTTTGACTTCTTACTATCTCACTATTTTATGAAAGGGCAATTAAAAGTAATTTCCAACCGAGGTTGGTTTAAAAAAGAAAATGAAAGATTCTTTTACGGGGAGCAGCCTATTGAAGTAGCCACTACAATTATCGCTTTGGATTTATTTTATGAAATCACACAAAATAAAAAATACAAAGACCAACTCCAATTGGCTTTTGTTTGGTTTTTAGGAAACAACCACTTAAAACAAATTATGTACAACCCAGAAAATGGCGCTTCATATGACGGGCTGGAAGACACCCATGTAAATATCAATCAAGGAGCTGAATCTACATTATGCTTTTTCAAAGCCCGATTAATTATGGAAAAATATTCTGAATATAATTTAATCAACAATTTCCCAATTTTAAAAGAAGAACTAAGCCGTTTTTAAAACTTCAATAAGATAGTCGATATCTTCTTTCGTATTGTAATGACTGAATGAGATACGCAAACTTGGTTTAGTCAACTCATTAGGAGAAAGGATTTCGGCCAAAACGTGTGAAGGATTACTGCTACCCGATTGGCAAGCACTCCCTCTTGAAACGGCAATACCTTTGATATCTAAATGAAACAACAACATTCCTGCTTTTTCGTCTGAAAGCGGAAGAATAATATTGATAATATTATAAAAACCATTTTCCGAACCAATTACTTTTGAATTTGGAAATACTTGATTCAATTGATTAATACAGTATTTTTTTAAATCCGAAATATACGCTCTTTCTGCGTCTAGATTAGTATAAGCTATTGCTAACGCTTTTGCCATTCCTGCTACTTGATAAATAGACTCAGTACCACCTCGCATTCCTTTTTCTTGTTCTCCACCCAAAAGTAAAGGTTGTAGTCCTGAATTTTTACGAATGAAAGCAAACCCAATTCCCTTTGGCCCATGAAATTTATGAGCGCTAGCCGAAATAAAATCAATAGGCAACGCTTTCAAATCAATTTCGGTCTTACCTACAGATTGTACTGTATCTGAATGAAAAAGGGCTTGGTGTTCTTTACAAATAGTAGCTATTCGTTCCAAATCCAACACCACTCCTACTTCATTATTCACATGCATCAAACTAACTAAGGTCGCAACATCTTGCGACAAAAGTTCAACCAAATGCGTCACATCAATACTACCGTCTGATTTTATATTGACAAAATCAACTTGGATGCCGAATTCTTTTTGCAAAGCCAAAACAGGGTACAATACCGCATGGTGCTCTACTTTAGTAGTAATAATACGTTTTACCCCTAAATCTCGAACTGCTGAACGCAAAATCCAATTGTTAGCTTCTGTTCCTGAAGAAGTAAAAAAGATTTCTGACCCCACTACATTCAACTGTTTCGCAATTGATTTCCTAGAAAGTTCCAAAACGCTTTTGGCATTTCGTCCAAAACTATGCGTTGAGGAAGGATTTCCATAATCGTCTGTCATTAATCGAGTGATTTCTTGAATCACTTCTGAACGAATTGCAGTGGTAGATGCATTATCTAAATATACTTTCTTCATAGGAGCAAATTTATAAAATATCTTCATAAATAGTCTAATACTACTAATTAATTATCGATTTTTTGACTATTTTTGAGCCAAATATATGAATAATGAAAAGAGCATTCTACGGCTTAATTATAGCACTAGTATTCAATAGCTGTGACGACGGAAATTTAACCCAAGAAGTAATTAGTTTTGATACGGTAACCACTCAGAGTTGCAGTACTAACAATATTATTTATAAAATTAAAGGCCAAGAAGCGTTATTAATTCAAATTCCTTCCAGCTCATTTACGAATGAGCCAACCGCTGTTGGCAGTCCTACAATTATTGACATCAATAGCACCAATCGTGTAGTGTATCGTTTTTATAATGGAACTATCTCAAGTAGTATGTTTTGCGAAACAATCCCACCGTCATCACCTACCGTTACGGATGAATGGATTGCCACTGCTGGAAAAATCCAAATTTCAACTACAGCTATCAAAACAACGAACGCAACTACTGGTAAAACTTCCATTACAGGATACAACCATAACATAGTATTTAAAAACATCACTTTTGCCAAACAAAATGGAACTCAAGTTTATGAAACTTTTGCATTTGGAGATTATAGCCGAACTATCACTCCTTTAACTTTTGGATTTGACGAAACCTTGGAACAATGCCCTACATCAAAACAAATCTATAATTATAATAGTAGTGAAGCGGTAACACTTGACAACATTGACACTAATTTGATTCAGAATCAAATTACACCTTTGAATACTCCTAGAATAGCGTTAATTGGAACAACAGCTAATAAATTAGCCTATCGTTTGTTTACTAACGGAATTGTAACCCCTAGTTATTTTTGCAATACTACCATTCCAACCACTCCAGCAATTAGTCAAGAATGGATTGCAGAAGCTGGAGTTGCTAACGTAAAAGGTACAATAGAAGTTACCACTACAAATGTGCTTAATACCTACACCCATCACATTGTTTTAAAGAAGGTGACTTTTGTTAAAGGAAATAATAATTTCACTCTAGGAGACAGCTATGTTTTAGGTGATTTAATCACGACAAATTAAACCCTTTTTTCAGCAGATTTTTAGCTGCTAAAAAACATAAAAAAACGTCCGTATTTTGATTAAAAATACGGACGTTTTTTATGTGCAAAATCACCACTTAAACAACTAATTTTTATTTGTTATTTTGTTTAATATAAACTTCGGTTGCACCCAAACCATATTTTTGATAATTGGCATCTTGAAACAAAATGTTATCATAACGTCCTAACAAAAAATCCAACTCGGCTTTCAAAACTCCTTCGCCAACTCCATGGATAAAAACAATCTTTGGTATTCGATTTCGAATGGCAAAATCAAGATGCCTTTTTGCTGTTTCCGATTGTAACGTTAAGATATCATAATTCGACATTCCGCGTTTATTAGGAACCAATTTTTCTATGTGTAAATCAAATTCCGGAACACCTATTTCTCGTTTTTCTTTGCGCTCTTTGACAAAACTTCTTGGTTTTGGAATCTCTTTTTCTTTTTTTATTTCACCTGAATTAAAACTTCTAATAGAATTCATTAAGTTACTGGAATCGTTTATTTTAATCAATTCATTGACAAAAAATGTCATCACAAATCCATCCGTAGATTCAATCGTAACTTGCTCTCCTTTGACAGATAACACCACTCCATTTACAGCTTCATCTAAAACCGAAACCTCATCTCCCTTACTAAACATCTTCTTCGTTTTTATCTTGATTTTTACTTGGTGTTTTAGCGCTCAATCGCATCATTCCATACATAAAAACTGCAATTGCTCCCACCGTGATATAGACATTACTATTGGCTTTTTGTTGCTCATAAAAAGCAATCAAAAAAGCGATAAGCATCATCGGAATCATAATTTTTTTCATCGTTCTAAATTTGATTTTTCAAAAGTAAACAATTTAAAATAGCATCAAATTTATTCTTAAAAAGGTTTGGTATTTTTTCGTAAAATTGTAAAAACAAAACTGCTTTGAATTTAGAAAAATACATGTTACCATGCATTAGCAAAACCCTCTTCGGAATAGAGTGTTTGGGTTGTGGTTTTCAACGTGCTTTTACACTCGTTTTGCAAGGCAATTTTGAAGCTGCTTTTAAGATGTATCCTGCTATTTATTCTTGCCTTATTTTTATACTTTTTATCGGATTACACTTTATTGATTCGAAGCGAAATTACAAAAAGATGCTCATCATTTTAGCCATGCTAAATAGCATTTTAATGATTGGCGGATATTACTACAAACACTTTTTGTAGTTGCAATTAAGCAACAAATTGCAAATAAAGTAAAGCCACTGCAGCCATCGTCATTATGATCAATGCCGAGAAACCAAGAATATTAGACTTTGTACTATTCGTAAATTGCCCCATTACCTTTTTATTATTACAAATATGTAAAATAATAGCAATAAGTACTGGTGCAGTCAATCCATACAAAATTGCCGTATAAATTAAAGCCTTAATTGGAGAAATCCCTATGTAGTTTAGTGACAAGCCTAAAACTAACGAAACAGCAATTACCGCATAGAAAGCCTTCGCTTCATGAAATTTCTTATCTAACCCTTGTTCCCAACCAAACGTCTCGGTAATGATATACGAGAGCGAACCACTCAAAACAGGAATAGCCAATAATCCCGTGCCAATAACTCCAATAGCAAAAAGCAAATACGCTAGATTTCCCGCCAGTGGTTTCAAAGCAATAGCAGCCTGTTCAACTGTATCAATTTGATGAATCCCACCATTATACAAAACCGTTCCTGTAGTTAAAATAATAAAATACATCACTAATCCAGAAAAAGTCATTCCAAAATCAACATCCTGTTTCATATCCTGAATTATTTTTTTATCAACTACTAAATGATTTCCTTTATGTTTCATTTCTTCTACTTCCATAGTAGCTTGCCAAAAGAACAGATACGGTGAAATTGTAGTTCCTAAAATCCCAACTAAGATCCCAACAAAATCTTTGTTAAATTCTATATTTGGAACAAATGTATTTTTAATTATCAATCCCCAATTTTGGTCGTATAAAAATGGAACTACCAAATACACCAAAAGCACAATGCAGAGGTATTTTAAAATTGCCGCAATTTTCAAATAGGGCAAATAAATAATCAAAACCAATAACAGTACTGTAAAAAACACACTAAAAAAAGTAGCATCAATAGAAGGAAATAACAAATTTCCAACAGCTCCCATTCCCGCTATATCAGCACCAATATTCATCACAATAGCAGGAAAACTAAACAACAACATCAAATACAAAACTGGTCTTGGGTAATTTTTTTTCAGCGCCCCAGTTAACCCTAACGAAGTAACTAGTCCAATCTTAGCACACATTTGTTGAATCGCTGCCATCAAAGGAAAAGCTAAAAGACCAGTCCACAAGGTAGATAATCCGTAAGCAGCACCCGCCTGAGAATAAGTCGCTATTCCAGAGGGATCATCATCACTTGCACCTGTAATTAGACCTGGTCCAAGTAGTCGCCAAAAACGCTTCAATTTATTACTACTTTCTTTCTTATCAGCCATTTTTTTAAAATCTTGATTAATTTACTGGCTAATTTACATATTTAAAATCACAATTAATACCAACACACCACTTTAAACTAATTCACAAATTAGAATACAAATGCTAAAAAATTATTCGGCGCTTTTCTAAAAAACACCTACTTTTACAGCTCATTTAACCGAATCAATTCTATAATCGTGACAAAAAATCAGATTATCCAAAATATCAATTCGTTGAAAAATAATTTTTCAATGAATTATAGCATTAAAACAAAAACCGAAGCTTTCACCGAAAAACTATTCTACACCTTGTTTGACGGTAGTGCTTCATTGGATAAAAGCATCGATGAGCTAGAACTTCTTTTCAAAGAGATTTCAGCGATTGCTTGCAAAAAACCAACTCATTTATGCGATTCGATTTGGGATAAATACCTAGCCCAATTACCTTCTGTTCTTGAAAAACTAAATCAAGATGCCGCTTATATTTTAGAAAATGATCCTGCATCAAACAGTATTGAAGAAGTATATTTGGCTTATCCAGGCTTTTATGCCATTGCAATTTATCGTTTAAGTCATGAATTATATCTATTAGACTTATTGCTGTTTTCTCGTCTGATGAGTGAATATGCACATCGCATTACAGGTACTGATATTCACGCAGGAGCCACTATCGCCTCTCCTTTTTTTGTAGATCATGCCACCGGAATTGTTATTGGCGAAACTACTATTATTGAGAAAAACGTAAAAATATATCAAGGAGTAACTCTTGGAGCACTTAGCATTACCAAAGAGATGAAAAATTCCAAAAGACACCCTACGGTTGAAGAAGAGGTATGTATTTATGCTAACGCAACTATTTTAGGAGGCACTACTACCATTGGAAAAGGCAGTATAGTTGGCGGAAATTCTTGGGTAACCAAGTCCATCCCACCCAATTCTATTGTAACCAACACCACTACCACCGAAGTCAAAGTAAAAGAGAAAAAATAACATGGAACCTAAAAAATTAATTGAATTAATAGGCAATACTCCTTTAGTAGAAACCCGTAATTTAGTTCAGAATCCTAACGTAAAACTGTTATTAAAACTAGAAGGCAATAATCCCGGAGGAAGTGTTAAAGACCGTGCGGCTTACAATATGATTGCCTCTGCCGTATCACGTGGAGACATTAAAAAGGGAGACAAATTAATTGAAGCAACGAGTGGCAACACCGGAATTGCATTGGCAATGATTGCGCAATTATTTGATATTGAAATTGAATTGGTTTTACCTGAAGATTCTACTAAAGAACGCACACAAACCATGTTAGCCTATGGTGCCAAAGTTACACAAACACCCGCAAGTACAGGAATCATTGGTTCACGCGACTATGCCGACAAAAAAATTGCCGAAGGAGGCTATGTTATGCTAAATCAGTTTGCCAATGAAGACAATTGGAAAGCTCATTACAAGACTACAGGGCCAGAAATTTGGAACGATACCAAAGGAACTGTAACTCATTTTGTTTCGGCAATGGGAACTACAGGAACTATCATTGGCACTTCAACCTACTTAAAAGAACAAAATAAAAACATTCAAATTATTGGTGCTCAACCAAGCGATGGGTCTCAAATTCCAGGCATTAGAAAATGGCCTCAAGAATACCTTCCTAAAATATTTGATGCTTCAAAAGTAGATGTCGTGATGGAAGTTAGCGAACAAGAAGCGCGAGAAATGACGAAACGATTAGCCAAAGAAGAAGGTATCTTTGCCGGAATGAGTAGCGGAGGATCTGTAGCTACCGCTATAAAAATAGCCAACCAATTAGAGTCTGGAGTGGTAGTGGCTATTATTTGCGATCGAGGCGATCGTTATTTATCTTCTGATTTATTTGAGTAATAAACAATGTTCTTTTTCATATCTTTACCTATCCATGTATAGAAATGGTTTGTATGAAAGCACCCTTTACTCTCTATTTATTATTCTTTTTACTATTAGGTATGTCTGAAAAATCTAAGGCTCAAGACTGGGCTAATTTGGCTAAATACGAAAACGAAAACACTGTACTTACCCCTAAAAAATCAGGCGAAAAAAGAATTGTTTTAATGGGAGATTCCATTACTGAATTTTGGCTAAAAATCCATCCCGAGTTCTTTAAAGACAAGCCATACATAGATCGAGGAATCAGCGGACAAACTACCTCTCAAATCCTAATCCGATTCAGACCCGACGTAATCAATCTTCAACCCAACGTGGTCGTTATTTTGGCAGGAGTAAATGACATTGCAGGCAACACAGGCCCTATGACTCCCGAGAAAATTCTTGACAATATTAAATCTATGGTCGAATTGGCTAAAAACAACGATATAAAAGTGATTTTATGTGCTGTTTTACCAGCCAATGATTTTTATTGGAGACCCAACGACAAAGCAGCCGAAACCATCATTCATTTGAATCAATTGATCCATTCGTATGCAAAACAACATCACATTCCTTATGTTGATTACCATACCACAATGACTGATAAAAAAAATGGTTTACCTAAAGAATTTTCTGACGATGGTGTACATCCTAACTTAAAAGGATACCAAACTATGGAACCTTTGCTAGAAAAGGCAATCCAGCAGGTCTTAACAAAATAATTTACATTTATTATAATATGAAAAAGGCAAGATTCGAACAAAATCTTGCCTTTTTGCCGTACAAAAAAGTCTTATGTAACAAAAGTTACTGTAAATGGATTTCGGCTGTTATAAATTTGCATAAGTAAAATTCATATCACATGAAAACAGAAGAAATTAAAATCGCAAATCTTAAATGTGGCGGCTGTGCTACCACTATAAAAAAAGAACTTTTGGATTTAGACGGAGTTAACGAAGTAAAAGTAGATAACGACAACGATTCGGTAACTGTAACTTACAAAGACGAAGTTAGAAGCAGCATAATAGACAAACTACGCCACCTTGGTTACCCTGAAGCTACTGAAAAAAATGGACTGCTTTTACAACTAAAAAGTTATTCCAGTTGCATGATTGGTAAAATCAATAATTTATAAAATTCAAACCATGACTTTAGAAAACATCATCAAAGAAAAAATAGGCACAATTGTGGACGTTCGTTCTCACGAAGAATTCATGGGCGGTCATGTAGCTGGCTCTATCAATATCCCTTTACAAACAATTACAGACAGAATGGAGGAACTAAAAAATTTAAGTATGCCGTTAATACTTTGCTGTGCTTCAGGAAACAGAAGTGGACAAGCACAACATTATCTTTCGCAACACGGATTGGATTGCTACAATGGAGGATCTTGGCTAGATGTTAATTACTATCAATCAAAATAAATTTCATGATAACTACTTTAAAAAAGATTTTTGGATTTGGACCAAGTGTTAATTACTCTGAATTAGTCCAACAAGGGGCTATAATATTGGATGTCCGTTCAAAAGCAGAGTTTTCTGGCGGACACATCAAAGGAGCTATCAACATTCCGGTAAATGTTTTAAATAATCATTTAGGCCAACTTAAAGACAAAAATAAAACAATCATTACCTGTTGTGCCTCAGGTATGCGAAGTGCTTCGGCAAAAAGCATCTTACAATCACACGGATACCAAAATGTGTATAATGGCGGAGGCTGGTCAAGCTTACAAAATAAATTATAACTCAGCTTAAACTCATCACATTAGCCTTCCTTAATTGGGAGGCTTTTTTGTTTTTTTACTGAAATTAGTTTTTTGTTGATAATTCTTATTATTTCTTAATAAAACAAAGGTAAATATTCAAAAAAACGTTTGTGGTAACCCTAAATAAAAATTACATTTGCAACAGTTTAACTTTTACACATCAAATGAAGCCTAACACTCAACAATTAAACGATTTAACTATCCAAGTTAGAAGAGATATTCTTCGAATGGTACACGCTGTCAACTCAGGTCATCCTGGAGGTTCTTTAGGCTGTACTGAATTTTTAGTAGCCTTATACCAAAATATAATGGAGCGCAAGGAAGGCTTTGATATGGACGGAATTGGAGAAGATCTTTTCTTTCTTTCTAACGGACACATCTCTCCTGTTTTTTATAGCGTTTTAGCTAGAAGCGGTTATTTTCCAGTAGCTGAATTAGCTACTTTCCGTTTAATCAATGCTCGATTACAAGGTCACCCAACCACTCATGATGGTTTACCTGGAATTCGTATGGCATCTGGTTCTCTTGGACAAGGATTATCTGTTGGAATTGGTGCGGCTCAAGCCAAAAAATTAAACAATGACAAACACTTAGTGTATACTTTACACGGTGATGGAGAATTACAAGAAGGTCAAAACTGGGAAGCAATCATGTATGCTTCTGCAAAAAAAGTAGACAACCTTATTGCAACTGTTGACCTTAACGGAAAACAAATTGACGGTACCACTGACGATGTATTGTGTATGGGTAGCTTGAAGGCTAAATTTGAAGCTTTTGATTGGGACGTTCTTGAAATCAAAGAAGGAAACAACATCGAGGCCATTATAGCTGGAATGAATGAAGCCAAATCAAGAACAGGAAAAGGAAAACCAGTTTGTGTATTATTGCATACAGAAATGGGTAATGGAGTAGATTACATGATGTATAGTCATGCTTGGCATGGTAAAGCACCAAATGATGCGCAACTAGAGAATGCTTTGACACAAAATTACAATACTGGAGGCAACTCAGATTATTAATTTTTTTTTTAGTACTTACACCAAAAAGAAAATATTAAATTAAGACTATTTAAAAACCTATTCACCCTAATAGGAATTCCCCCAAAAAGGGGTTAGGGGAGAAAAATGAAAAAATATACAAATACAGGAAGTAAAGATACTCGTTCAGGTTTTGGAGCGGGAATGACTGAATTAGGTCAAAAAAACGAGAATGTAGTAGCGCTTTGTGCAGACTTAATTGGTTCATTAAAATTTGACGAATTTAAAAAAAATCACCCAGAACGTTTTTTCCAAATTGGAATTGCCGAAGCCAACATGATTGGAATTGCAGCAGGATTAACTATTGGTGGTAAAATCCCTTTTACAGGAACTTTCGCTAGTTTCTCTACAGGACGTGTTTACGATCAAATTCGTCAATCAGTAGCGTATTCTGAGAAAAACGTGAAAATTTGTGCTTCACACGCAGGATTAACTCTTGGAGAAGATGGAGCGACTCACCAAATTTTAGAGGATATTGGTTTAATGAAAATGTTACCTGGAATGACGGTAATCAACACTTGCGATTACAATCAAACTAAAGCGGCTACCATTGCATTGGCTGACCATCACGGACCAGCTTACTTGCGTTTTGGACGTCCAGTAGTGCCTAACTTTATGCCAGCTGACGAACCTTTCGTAATTGGCAAAGCCATTCTATTAAATGAAGGTACTGAAGTTACTATTGTGGCAACGGGTCACTTAGTTTGGGAAGCCTTAGTTGCTGCCGAAGCTTTAGAAGCTAAAGGTATTTCTGCCGAAGTAATCAACATCCACACTATTAAACCATTGGACGAAGAAGCAATTTTGAAATCATTAGCAAAAACAAAATGTATTGTTACTGCTGAAGAACATAATATTCTTGGTGGTTTAGGAGAAAGTGTTTCTAGAGTATTAGCCTTACATCATCCAGCTCCACAAGAATTTGTAGCCGTGAATGATAGTTTTGGAGAATCAGGAACACCGGAACAATTAATGGAGAAATACAAGCTAAACAATCAAGCGATTGTTGCCGCTGCAGAAAAAGTGATTAAGAGAAAATAATACTTTTATCATATCATAAAAAAAATCCCGATTTCAATGAAATCGGGATTTTTTATTTTACTGTCTTTTGATTAATGACAGTTTTTATCTAAATACTTTTTAACTCTGGTAGTATTGGTTGTATTACCACTACAATCAGGAATAGTAGCAAAAGGTATCATAACGCCGTTAGCGTCTTTTATTTCCAGCTTAGTGGTGTAATTATCGCCATCATCATCTACATCTAAATAATCTGGAATTCCATCTGCATCAGTATCGTCAGCATTAGTTGTTGGAGTTACTGGATAACTAGTGGTATTTCTGAAATCATACACATAGCCATCTCTATTTATATCTTCTAAATAAGACGGAATACCATCTGCATCATGATCTAATCGTTGAATTTCATATAATTTAAAGCTAAAAACCAAAGGAGAATAAGCGGGTATACTAGCACTTCCAGAAGCATAATAGGCCAACCCAGAAGGAATAAACATCACCCCTGCTCCAAAATCAGAATACGAAACCGTTCCATCTGCATTACCCGTATAGGTACCTTTCCTAAATTGAGGGAAAATTTCAGACCAACCTACAATAGTACTGTTAAGATTAAAGAAAGACTGCGGGTATTTTGATTCTTCAAATTTAGTAACCGCTAAATAAGCCGCTGCAGTAGTAGTTGCTGCCACCTCAGTTAAATAATCTCCTCTATAAGAAGCCAAAACACCATCTACATTAGTTGGTTTTTCACCTGTACCTTCTCTTAATACCAAATAATACATTTTATATGTTATTCCATGCAAATTGACATCTCTGCTCAATAATTTAGGAAACGACGATCTATTTAAATACGACCAAACTGAAGCTTGTGTTCCTCCTGATGGAATTGGAGTAAATACAATATCTTGATCATCTGAAAAACCAGGATGATTCGTTACAGTAAAATAATAGGTTTTAAGGTATTCTTCAATCATACTATTATCAGCAGTGTATTGTACTGAAAAATCTCTAAGTGGCTCAACTGTAGCCGTATTATTTTTAGAACATGAAAATAAAGAAAGGGTTGTAACTAATACAATAAAATAATACTTAAATTTGTTCATTATGGCGAATTTTAAGTGCGCAAGATACAATATTGATTTATTTTTGTAAACTATTTAACTTCGATTTTAGAAAATTTATGCGAATAGACAAATATTTATGGTGTGTGAGGTATTACAAGACAAGAAACATGGTTACCGAGGCTTGTAAAAAGAATCATGTAACCGTAAATGGACAAATAGCCAAACCTTCTCGAGAGGTTTTTCCAACGGATAAAATTACGTTTAGAAAAGATCAAATTACACAAATTATCACTGTATTAGATATTCCCGAAAGTCGGGTTGGTGCTAAATTAGTAGATATTTATCGTCGAAACGACACCCCTGCCGAAGCCTATGCTCATTTAGAATTATTAAAACTATCTAAAGAACATTACAGAAAAACAGGAACTGGACGACCTACCAAAAAAGACCGAAGAGATATTGACGAATACGGCAATGAAATTCCCGAAGATTTTGAAGAAGACCTTTTGTAAAAATTGAAACCTCAAGATTAAAACCAACAAAAAAAGAATTGTACCTTTCAAAAAAAATAAATTATGAGCCAAAATATCATCTTAACACATCAAGAAATTGAGCATAAAATCAAACGTATTGCTTATCAAATCTATGAAACTTTTGTGGATGAAGAAGAAATCGTAATTGCAGGAATTGCGCACAACGGATTTATTTTTGCTCAAAAAATAGCCGATGCTTTACAAGATATTGCTACACTAAAAATTGCATTGTGCGAAGTCAACGTTAACAAATTACATCCTGAATCGGCTATTCAAACATCATTACCTAAAGAAGACTATGCTAACAAGGGATTAATTTTAGTAGATGATGTATTGAATTCAGGAACCACCTTAATTTATGCTGTTCGCCATTTTTTGGATGTTCCTTTAACCAAATTTAAAACGGCCGTTTTAGTCGACCGTAATCACAAAAAATACCCAGTTAAAGCAGATTTTAAAGGTATTTCATTATCTACTTCTTTACTAGAACACGTGCGTGTTGTTTTTGACGAAAATGGTCAAAATTCAGCGTATTTAAGCTAATATTGAAATAATATCCGCAACTGTTTCGTCGATCGCTTTACCATCTACAGTTACTTTGTATTCTGCCTGATTGTAGTAATAACTTCGGTCAAACAAGTGCTTAGCAATAAACTCCTGTAATTCGGCCTCTGTTTTATTAGCCACAATAGGACGTTTGCTTTTATTGTGCGCCAATCTATTAAAAAGCGTTGCTACTGAAGCCTTCAAATAAATAGAAGTAATTCCCTCTCCTTTTAACAATTCATGATTATTAGCATAACAAGGTGTTCCCCCTCCTAAACCTATGATTTGATTTTCGGGAGCAGCTAATAATTCGACAAAAACATCGTGTTCTAATTTTCGGAAATAGACTTCACCAAACGATTCAAAAATCTGATTGATAGTCATTCCAGCTTTGATTTCGATACTTTTATCTAAATCGACAAAGGGTATTTGGATTAAACTGGAGAGTTTTTCGGCAATTGTTGATTTGCCACACCCCATATATCCTAATAATATAATTTTTTTCATTGGAATAAAACCTTACAAATTAAGGCGTTAAGGACTTTTGTTTAAAAAAGACAAATTTATAATAAAATAGCTTTGAAATATCAAAAATAAGGCCTTATATTTGCACCCGCATTCAAGAAATGATAATGACTCGATAGCTCAGTTGGTAGAGCACATCACTTTTAATGATGGGGTCCTGGGTTCGAGCCCCAGTCGGGTCACAAAATTATTAATACATTTCATTTCTTGAGTCATTGACTCGATAGCTCAGTTGGTAGAGCACATCACTTTTAATGATGGGGTCCTGGGTTCGAGCCCCAGTCGGGTCACAAAAGGTTGTTCGTTATGCGAATGACCTTTTCTTTTTTAGGGCCATGTGGAGAAACGGTAGACTCGCCATCTTGAGGGGGTGGTGCTCGCAAGGGCGTGAGGGTTCAAATCCCTCCATGGTCACAAATAAAACAAAACCCTAAAAGAATAATCAAACTTGCTTGAAATTATTCTTTTAGGGTTTTGTTTTTCAAAGCGGAGCTTTGTGGGGAAAGACGAAGTCAATCTCTTTTTAATATATACACTTTCTACTTCTTCCCCGCTTTTCTTAATTCAGCACTTCCTGGAATTTTCATTTTATCGGTTAGAGCAGGTACTTCGTTCAAATCAAAGTCACCTGTTATCGACATCAAAACGGTATCTTCAGTTTTAGTTCCCTCAATAAACAGTAATAATTCTTTTAATTGGGTTTCGCCAGCGCCTTGTTTAGCAAGGATTTGAACTTTTTTGCCACCTTCGTTAGTAGTCATTAACTCTTCTAAACCTGCCGTTTTTGCATATTTTTCAGCTGTTAGACGCATTTGCATAGCAATGCGGTCGCTTTGAGTTCGATACACTTTAAGATTATCTATTTTCTTAATTAAGTTCAAGTACTGCTGTGTTTCTTTATCAGAGGTGTCTAATTTTACCTTACTCATCAAATCAAACATTTTCTTATTGACCACTACAGTATTGACTCCTGCAATACCTTCAAATTGGTCAAAAACAGATTGTGCAAAGAAAGGACTTGATACTACTAATAGTAGAAGGGTAATTATGTGTTTTTTCATTTTGAGAATTCTTTTTAATGAATTAGTTGGATAAATATATTGATAATAGTTCCAGGTTTTCAAATATAATGCCATTTTGTTGATTTTTGACATACAATTTACGAGGTACAGTATGCGATATCCGATTTGTGATGTGTTTTTATATAAGGAGTAAATCAATCATTTGAGTTTGTAATAAAAAAATACTTGAACTCATTTTTATAAACTTATTTATATTAAAAGTTTGTATTTTTACGTTTTAAACCCAAATCAAAACCCCAAATTATGAAATCAAAATTTTCACTTTCACTGGTTCTTCTCTTCATTTTTTCTTTCTTTTTTGGCTGCCAAAAAGATCAAGACGATATCATTCAGCCTACTCCTGCCAATCTTGAAGTCCAAAATTTTATTTGGAAAGGGCTCAATCAATTCTATTTATGGCAAACGGATGTGCCTAATTTAGCTGACAATCGATTTGCAAACCAAACTGCTTTAGATGCTTTTTTGGTCAATTATACAGTCCCTAAAAATTTATTGGATGCTTTACGAGTAAGTCCAACCATCGACCGTTTTAGCTGGATGGTAGATGACTATACCGTTTTAGAACAACAGCTTCAGGGAACCACCAAAAATTCGGGAGTAGAATTTGGACTAAGCTATTATAGTGGCTCGTCAAATGAAATATTTGGCTTTGTGCGTTATATTATTCCGGGTTCTGATGCTGCTACAAAAGACATTAAACGCGGCGATGTATTTACTGCTGTTAACGGCACTCCTTTAACTGTAAGTAATTATCAAAGTTTGTTGTTTGGAACTAACGACAGCTTCACTCTTAATATGGCTGATATTATTAATGGCACCATTACTCCTAACAGCAAGACTGTTGCTTTGACAAAAACAGTGCTGTCAGAAAATCCTATTTTGGTCAACAAAGTCATTACAGTAGGTGCGAAAAAAATTGGTTATATGATGTACAACGGATTCTATTCTCCTTATGACACTCAATTGAATGACGCTTTTGGTTATTTGAAAGCACAAGGCATTACTGATTTTGTACTTGATTTACGTTACAATGGTGGTGGTTCTGTACAAACAGCTACGTATCTTGCCAGTATGATTACAGGACAATTTACAGGAAGAGTGTTTGCCAAACAACAATGGAACACAAAAATTAATGCGTATTTTGAAGCCAATAACCCGAATGGATTGCGTAATTTTTTCACGGATAAAATTGGCACTACTCCTATCAATAGTGTAAATATGACCAAGATCTATATTCTTACCACCAAAAGCACAGCCTCTGCTAGCGAACTCATCATCAATGGATTGAAACCCCATATTGATGTAGTACAAATTGGAGATGTTACTACAGGAAAAAATGTAGGCTCGGTAACTTTGTATGATTCGCCCGATTTTACTGCTTCAAACAGAAATCCAAATCACAAATATGCGATGCAGCCTATCGTATTAAAAATTGTGAATTCGGCCGATTTTGGAGACTATTTCAACGGACTTACACCTACCTATCAACTTAGTGAAACGATCAGTACTTATGGTATTTTAGGAGATGTAAACGAACCGTTACTAAAAGCCGCAATTGGAAAAATTACAGGAACTGGAAAAATAATCCAACAAAGCACAGGCAAACAATTTGATTTCTTTAAAGATTCAAAATCTATTGATGGCATTCAAAATCAAATGTATTTAGAGAAAGCACCTAAAGGATTGCAACAAGCTTTCAATTAAAATCATATAAAATCAAAAAGGCTTTCTAATATAGAAAGCCTTTTTTTTATTGGAATACATCAGATTACAAATTAATAGTCAACCCCAATTTAAAGTTGCGCCCCAAGGTGCTATATCCAATATTTTCTACAAAATCTACATTAAAAATATTATGTACGGAACCAAAAACAGACAACTTGTTTTTACTAATTTCGTATCGAGCCAAAGTATTTAGTACTTGATACGACCCCAATTTCACTTGGGTAGTGGCATAGGTATTTCCGTCAAAAAAAGCATCTTTTCTAGCGTCTATGTATTGATAATTGACATTCCAAAAGAAACTATCAGAAACCTTATAATCCAACGAAGAATTGATTTTATGCTTTGGAATCAATCGGTTTAGCGCTTCGTCAACTTGAGTAAAGGTATAATTCGAATTCCATTTCACTTGATCACTCAAGGCAAATTGGATCTCAGTCTCAATTCCTTTAGCTTTATTCAAGCCATCAATATTGACATAATTGGAGGCATAGGTAGTTGGGTTGTAATAAAACCCGATGAAATTAGTTTGCTCTCGGTAGAAACCTACTACATTCCATCGTATTTTTTTGTTCCCTAATTGCGTTTCAAAACCCACCTCAGCCGTACTGTTTTTTTCTGGAGTCAATTTTGAATTACCATATTGAGAATACAATTGGTACAAACTTGGTGTAACAAAAGCAGTACTGTACGAGCTTATTATTTTTAAAGGGAGTGATTGAAAATCAAACGATGGATTGATATTATAAACCAATTGATTGCCATACGCACTATGACTATTCCATCTTGCACCTGCATTCAAATTGAAACCCACATTAGAGGTATATACTCCTGTTACATAAGGATCAATCATATTGAATTTAGTACTTTCTTTGGCGATATTTCCATAAGGAGTAACACTATTAGCATCGTGAAATTGGTATTGCACCCCCGAAACTAAAAAGAAAGAAGGAACTACTTCATATTTATTAAAGCCATCTATATTGATACTTCTTGATTCGTATTGTGCAAACCCTACCGAATTTGAATAGGTATCCAACTCGTCATACGAACGAACGAGCTTATTAAAGCTTGTATTTAAAACGAATTCGCCTTTATCATATTTGAATTTAGGAGAAAATCCGATACGAAACTGTTTAGAACTTGTTGTATTTAAATTGGTATCGCTAGTTCCAGTATTATCAAAACCGCCATCATAAGCATTTCTAATTTGGTCATAATTCCCAAAGAAATCCAATGTCAATTTATCCGTTACTGCATACCCCACTTTAGCCAAATAATTCAAGCGAGAAAAGGGATCTTCTTCATAATTCACATTGGAATTAGGCGGGGCAATTTGAGAAATTCCTTTAGTTTCTGTGCTATTCAAAGCAGCAAAATAGCTTAGTTTAGTTGTTCTTCCATTAATAGAAAAACCTTGATTAAAATCGGAAGCCTTTTGATTTTGATTGGTTGCAGTAGCATTGGTCCCAAAACTAAAATAACCATTTCCTGACACCGATTTTTTACCCGATTTTTTCAGTTTGATATTGATCACTCCTGTTGCAGCACCCGTTCCATACAAGGTACTGGCTGCTCCTTTCATAATTTCAATACTTCCTACTTGCTCCGCCGGAAGCAAACGCAAATCGTATTCCATACTAATTCCAGAAGCATCATTAACCGGAATTCCGTCAATCAAGATGAGTACTTGACTATTTTTACCTCCTCGAATGTAATAGCCTAAGTTTTTACCCGCAGCACTTTGATTGCCATTGATTTCCACTCCTGCTGCGGTGTTTAAAATAGCCGCAATACTTTGCCCTGGTTTATTCTTTAACTCTTCGGCGGTAATTTTTGTAATTACTTTTCCTGATTTTTCTTTTGCCAAAGCAAATTTAGAATCAGACACCACTACTTCTTCTAGCTCCTGTTTAGAAGCTACATTTTCTTTTTCTTGCGCAAAAGCACAAGCAGATACTAGCACAAACAATGCGCTAATACGAACGATTTTTTTGTTCATTTAAATTAAACATTTTGCAACAGCTGTACTGTTACTTTACTAATAATGGGGAGAAAAGCATAGAATTACCCATACCCAAACCTTTTTTCCCGAAAGTTTGATACTCGATGTAATGGGCAGGTCTCCTGGCTTGCGTCTTGTTGTTTACCTTCTCATTCGCAAGGCGAACAATGGTTTTGTAGATAACAACAAGCTTTTTAGCTTACAGTTGCGGGTACAGCTCAGGTATTTAACCTGATTCCCTTTTAATGCTATTTTGAAAAACAAAAAAGCAACCTCAATACGGATGCAAATATAAGACTAAGATTGGGATAAAAAATTAAATTTGATTTTTAAAACCGTTTACACCTACCTTTGCATTTCTTGTAATTAAAGCGATGAAATCATTTATTTTAAAATTTATTTTCTTTTTTACGGTACTGCTACTTGGCGGATGCAAACAAAATAGTGCCAATTCAGTAGCTACAAAAAGCACTGCTAAAAACGAAATTCAATACGCCAAAGGATTAGAAATATACCACTATCAAGGGTATTCTGTTCTTAAGATTACACATCCTTGGCCTGATGCCAAAACACCATTTACATATATTTTACAAGAAAAAAACGGAATCATTCCCGATAGTTTACAGCACTATACTCGAATTTCAGTTCCGATTCAATCCGTAGTCGTTACTTCTACTACACACATTCCGGCATTAGAATTATTAGGCGTTGAAAACACCTTAGTAGGTTTTCCCAATACTGATTTTATTTCGTCTCCAAAAACCAGAAAACGAATTGATTCTGGACAAGTGAAAGAAGTAGGAACCAATGAAACCCTAAACACCGAAATACTGATTGATATGGCTCCGAATGTCATTGTGAGCTTTGGTTTAAACAATAGCAATCCCACTTTGGATAATTTACAAAAGAGCGGTTTAAAAGTCCTTTTAAATGGCGACTGGAACGAGCAATCTCCCCTTGGAAAAGCAGAGTGGATTAAGTTTTTTGGTGCTTTGTATGGCTTGGACGCCAAAGCAAAAATGATTTTTTCCACTATCGAAAAAGAATTCCAGACTACTTTGGCTTTAGCCCAAAAAGCAAAACAAAAACCTAGCGTTTTAAGTGGGGCGATGTACCAAGATCAATGGTTTGTTCCTCAAGGAGAAAGTTGGATGGCTTTATTTCTCAAAGAAGCGCAATCCAATTATTTATGGTCCAAAACTACTGGAACTGGAAGTTTGTCTTTGCCTTTTGAAACGATTCTCGAAAAAGCACAAAAAGCCGAATTTTGGATTGCTCCAGGAGATTTTTCTTCTCTAAAAGAGATGAACAACAGCAATCCGCATTATGCAAAATTTGACGCGTTTAAAAATAAAAAAGTATATTCGTACGCATTACATAAAGGCGCCAAAGGTGGAATTTTATTTTTTGAATGGTCTTCCACTCGTCCGGATTGGGTACTGAAAGATTTGATTGCCATTTTTCATCCCGAATTAAGCCCACAATATCGTCCCTATTTTTTTGAGAAATTAAATTAATTTGAATACAACCAACCGAAATACAGTACTCTTTCTTTTCCTAGGCATAGGAATGGTTTTTCTATTTCTAATTGATATTAGTTTAGGTGCCGTTGCTATCCCTTTAAAAGAGGTGTTCAACAGCTTAATCGGTACTGGTGCATGCAAATCTTCTTGGGACTACATTATTATGGATTACCGTTTACCCAAAGCGATTGTAGCTATTATTGTAGGTGTTGGATTAGCGATTAGCGGACTCTTAATGCAAACTTTATTTCGCAATCCATTAGCAGGGCCTTATGTTCTCGGACTCAGTTCAGGGGCGAGTTTAGGTGTGGCATTAGTTATTTTAGGGTCGGCATTCTTACCTCATTTTGCAAGTGAATTAGTGCTCTCTTCCTACGGAATAGTTATCGCATCAAGTTTAGGAAGTTTTGCAGTTTTATTAGCGGTTTTGGCTGTTGCCCAACGATTGCGAGATACCATGGCTATTCTAATTGTCGGATTAATGTTTGGTAGTTTAACCAATGCTTTGGTGGGGACTCTCACCTATTTTAGTACTGCTGAGCAATTACAAAAATTTACTTTTTGGTCTTTAGGCACTTTAGGTAATTTATCGTGGACTTCGATAGCAATTTTATCTGTTTGCGTTTTGATTGGGTTGGTATTGAGTTTGGTAAGTATTAAACCTTTAAATACCTTGCTTTTGGGAGAAAATTATGCCAAGAGTTTGGGATTGAATTATGCTAAAGCCCGTTTTATAATCATCTTAGCCACCAGCATTTTAGCAGGGAGCATCACTGCTTTTGCTGGACCTATTGCTTTTGTAGGCTTGGCTGTGCCGCATATTGCCAAATTAGTTTTTCAAACGAGCAATCACTTGATTTTATTTTGGAGTACGGTATTATTTGGTGCCATGATTATGTTGATTTGCGACAGTATTTCTCAGTTACCTAATTCGGCAATTGTGATTCCTATCAATGCCATTACTTCTATTTTGGGAGCGCCAATTGTAATTTGGTTACTCATTCGTAAACGTAAAATGATGAGCTAATGGAGAAAACTATTATTTTACAAGCAACAGATATCAGCATCGGATATTCCAATAAAAAGGAAACTACCGTTGTAGCATCGCATGTCAATTTATCTTTAGAAAAAGGAAAACTGACTGCTTTGATTGGCGCTAACGGGATTGGAAAATCAACTCTTTTACGAACCTTAATTGGGATTCAGTCACCGCTTTCAGGAAAAGTATTCCTAAAAGAAAAAGATATTCATTCCTTAGATAATTTGACTTTAGCACAACATTTAAGTGTGGTATTAACCGATAAATTACCCCCAAGTAACCTAACCGTTTTTGAACTCATTGCTTTAGGAAGACAACCCTATACCAATTGGATTGGCAAACTAACAGAAGACGATATTGCCAAAGTAAATAAAGCTTTGGAACTAACACAAATTAGCCATCTAGCTGATCAAAAGCATGATGAAATTAGCGATGGACAATTGCAAATTGTACTCATTGCAAGAGCATTGGCACAAGATACACCTCTTATTATTTTAGATGAACCCACTACTCACCTGGATTTATTGCATAAAGTAACGCTCTTAAAACTCTTAAAAAAACTGACTCAAGAAACAGGGAAATCTATCTTATTTTCTACACACGATATTGATATGGCTATTCAATTGAGTGACGAGATGATCATTATGACTCCCGAATCAGTGGTACAAGATCAACCATGTAATTTAATCATAAAAGGAAATTTTAATACCTTATTTCAGGATGAACATATTCTTTTTGATGCCGAAAAAGGAAAATTTGTCATCAAAGGGTAAAAAATTAACGAGGCAATCCAATTTGTCTTTTGGCTTCGCCAACAACAAAAGCAACGGAATTAGCAATGTTAAAACTTCGAATCAGTGGCGACATTGGAATGGTTAAATGATTGTCAAACAGCGCCAAAACTTCAGGACTTAAACCCACACTTTCTTTACCAAAAACTAACCAATCTCCATCTTGAAATTCGGCATCCAAATACGATTTTGAAGCGTGAGAACTCATCAAAAAAACACGTGAACGATCTGGAATTTGGTTCAGCCATTCGCCTATATTTTGATATTCAGTCACATCCAAATGCACCCAATAATCCAAACCCGAACGTTTCAAATTCTTATCATTAATTACAAATCCGAAGGGATGAATCAAATGCAGTTTGCTTTCTGTCCCTACACACAGACGACCAATATTGCCAGTATTGTTCGGTATTTCTGGTTCTACCAATACGATATTTAACATACTTTTATTTATTTTCTATTTGAAAGTCAGTCACTTCAATTACTTCACCTGCTTGTAAATGGTTCAAATGTACATTTCCTACTCGAACTCGTACCAAACGCAAAGTAGGAAAACCTACATAAGCGGTCATTTTACGAACCTGTCTGAACTTCCCTTCATTAATAGTGATGGAAAGCCATGAAGTAGGTCCATGACGCTCATCTCGAATCTTCTTTCCCCTCGCTCCAAAAGCGGGAACTTCATGAATCAAGAATGCCTTACAAGGCTTAGTGATGTATTTTTTACCATTAAAACCTATTTCGACTCCTTTTTGTAATTGTTCTACTGCCTCTTGATGAATAATCCCATCGACTTGGACATAGTATTCTTTTTCTACTTTTTTACTACGAACGAGTTCGCTCATCATTCCGTCAGTCGTCAATAATAGTAAACCTTCTGAATCTTCATCCAAACGACCAATGGCCATAGTACCTTCGGGAAATGGGTACAACTCTCCCAAAAGTCGTTTCTTCCTTTTTAATTCGTAAACAAACTGACTCAAATAGCCATACGGTTTATGAATAATAAAATGCTGCTGCCCCATCTGGTTTAAATTTGTGGCAAAAGTACATTATTATTGAAGAAAAAATAATTATTTTAAAGCAGCAAATTCAGAGAATTCCCTACTTTTACTCCTTACTAAATTTATCCTTTCTATGACCGCTATCCTTCCTGTTTTATTCGCTTTTGTTGTAGCATTAGCCATCGGTATTTACATTGGAAAACTCATTTTCTCTGCCAAAATGCAAGCCGAAAAAATCAGTTTAGAAGAAAAAGTTTTAGCGGGTCAAGCCCAAATTCAAAATTTCAAAGAAACGCTAGAAAAAGAAAGAAACGAAAAGGAAGTCATTCGAAATGAGAAAGACAGTTTGGCTATTCAATTATCCAAAAAAGAAGTTGATTTTGAGAATCTTTGGGAACGTAATAAAGAACAAAAACAGGAAGTAGAACAGCTTCAGGAAAAATTTACCAAAGAATTCGAAAATTTAGCCAACAAAATTTTAGACGAAAAATCGAATAAGTTTACGGAGCAGAATAAAGAGAATATGCAAAATATCTTGACACCACTTCAAGATAAAATTCAATTATTCGAAAAGAAAGTCGAAGACACACACAAAGAAAGTATCGATTACCACGCGGCTTTGCGCCAACAAATTGTAGGCCTACGCGAAATGAATCTTCAAATGAGCAAAGAAACCATCAACTTGACTAAAGCTTTAAAAGGTGATAGCAAAATGCAAGGAAATTGGGGAGAATTAGTATTGGAGCGCGTTTTAGAAAAATCAGGTTTAGAAAAAGGACGTGAATACGAAGTACAACAAGCGTTTACTACGGCTGATGGCAATCGAGTGTTTCCTGACGTAGTCATTAATTTACCTGATGGCAAAAAAATGATTGTCGATTCAAAAGTATCGTTGACGGCTTACGAAAAATACATCAATGAGGAAGACGAGGAACTAAAATCCAACTACCTCAAAGAACACGTTACTTCCATCAAACGCCATGTAGAACAATTAGGCAACAAAAATTACCAAGACTTGTACCAAATTGAAAGTCCTGATTTTGTTTTGCTATTTATTCCTATCGAACCTGCTTTTGCTATGGCATTGAACGAAGACACTTCGTTGTATAACAAGGCTTTTGAAAAAAATATTGTCATCGTAACTCCAGCTACTTTATTGGCTACGTTACGCACTATTGATAGTATGTGGACCAATCAAAAACAACAAGAAAATGCACTAGAAATTGCACGTCAAGCGGGAGCTTTATATGATAAATTCGAAGGTTTTGTAGCCGATTTAATTAAAATTGGAAAGAAAATTGACGAAAGTAAAGTGGAATATGCGGGAGCGATGAATAAATTAGTAGAGGGCAAAGGAAACTTAATTAGCAGTGTCGAACGTTTGAAAAAAATGGGAGCTAAAGCCAAGAAAGCACTTCCAGATACCATTATCAATCGAGCCGACAAAGACGAAAATCAATTAGAATCATAAACTATGAACAATACCTTTAAAACCGTAACTTCTTCTTATATCAGCATTTCTGAACTGATGCTTCCATCTCATACCAATTTTAGTGGAAAAATTCACGGAGGGTATATTTTGTCATTATTAGATCAAATTGCTTTTGCTTGTGCCTCAAAATTTTCTGGAAATTATTGCGTTACCGCCTCGGTAGATACAGTCAATTTTCTAAAACCTATCGAAGTGGGCGAACTAGTTACTATGAAAGCTAGTGTCAATTATGTAGGTAAAAGCTCGATGATTATTGGTATTCGAGTGGAAGCCGAGAACATTCAAACGGGAGTAATCAAACACTGTAATTCTTCTTATTTCACAATGGTTGCTAAAGACAAACAAGGCAATAGTGTACCTGTTCCTGGATTGATTATTTCGAATCTAAAGGAAGTGCGCCGTTTTTGCAATTGTCTCAAACAAATTGCCTTAAAAAAAGAAAGAGACTTACACGAAGAGATTTTTGATTACAGTTCTATTGAAACTATTGAAAGCCTTAAGAAATATAATGTGTCTATTGAATTAAATTAGCTTTATTCATCCATTTTACAATTAAAATTCATAACTTTAGGCAACAACTCTTCCTTTAGCTTATGAAAAAAATTATATCCATACTATTTATTTGTATCAGTAGTATTTCATTTGCCCAAGAAAAATGGACAACGCAATCAGGCACGATTAGTTTTGAAGCTTCAATTCCGCTATTTGAAGAAGTAAGTGCACGAAATAATTCGGTAAAATGCGTCTTAAACACAGAAGAAAAAACTATTGTATGTGTATTAAAAATTAAAGATTTTCATTTTAAACGAGATTTAATGGAAATCCACTTCAATGAAATTTATATGCAAAGTGACACCTATCCAAGAGCTATTTTTAAAGGAACTATAACTGATTTAGACCTTAATAAAATCACCTCAGAAGGAATCATTTTACCAATCAATGGAAACATAAAAATTCATGGAGTAACTCAAAGTATTTCTGTAAAAGCAGTGATTACGAAAATAGCAAACCGTTTACAACTTACATCTGATTTTGATTTGAATACTGATGATTTTAAAATCGAAATTCCAAGTATGATTTTACCTAAAATTTCAAAAATTGTTCACACTCATTTGAATTGTACACTACAATAACATTAATTAGATAAACAATTGCGTAACGCTTTTTCCAAATCAGTAAATTGAAATTGAAATCCTGTTTTTTCTATTTTATCGGAAGCTACTCTCCTTCCCTTTAAAACTAATTGTGCCATTTCGCCTATTACTAATTGCAATACAAAAGCCGGAACATTAGGCAACCATATTCTATAACCAAGTACTTTGGCTAAAGTGTTCGAAAAAACAGTATTTGTAGTGCTGTCATTTACGGCTGCATTGTATGGCCCTTGCATCTCAGAATTAGTGATTGCTGCTAAATAAATACGGCACAAATCATCAATATGGATCCAAGGCATGTATTGTTTTCCAGAACCTATTGCACTTCCTAATTTATAGCGAAACAATGGAAGTAATTGCTGCAAAACACCATCTCCTTTCCCTAAAACTAATGCCGTCCTAATTTGCACTGTTCGAATGCCTAAATCGCGAATAGGCCCAGTTACCGATTCCCATTTTTGGCAAACTGTTCCTAAAAAATCTGAAGCCGCTGGAGTTAATTCTGTACAGACCAATTCATCAGTGATAGCACCATAAATCCCAACACCAGAGGCCGAAATGAAGGCTTCTAATTGCTTATTGTTTTTTTGCAAACATGCATACAATAGTTGTGTCGATTTTTCTCGGCTATCCAAAATAGCTTTTTTACGAGCCGTTGTCCATCGCTTAGCGCCAATATTTTCTCCTGCCAAATGAATCACATAATCGGCATTCACAATGGCTTGCTCGTCTATTGTTCCTGCATCAACATCCCATTGAAAGTATGAAATACCTTCTAAATTCTTTTTAGCAGTGCGACTCAATATCGATACTGAAAATCCATTTTCTAAAAGGAGCTGCGTCAATTTTTTACCAATAAATCCAGTCCCTCCCGTCAATACAACATTTTTTTTCATCTTACAAAAAGTTTCTCATTTCGAATTCATTACAAATATAAACAAATATTTTGTTTAACTTTTTTATTATTTTGTTAAACATTTTATATCTTTATACTCTAATTTGAAAACGAATTGAAAATGGCTACTAAAAAATCAACCTTGACAAAAGACAAAATAGTTTCACTGTTCATGCAAGACACGCTTGAAAACAATGAAAAACCAAAATCTGTATATCATTTTGCCAAAGCAAATGGATTGACTGAAGCAGAGTTTTACAACTTCTTTGGCGGGCTTGAAGGAGTAGAAAAAGAAATTTTCAATCTCTTTTTAGAAAAAACTTTGGCATTATTGGAAAAAGACAAAGACTATGAATACTATGACATGAAAAGTAAAATGCTAAGTTTTTATTTTACTTTTTTTGAATTACTAACCGCTAACCGCAGTTATGTTGTGTTAAGTTTGAAAGAAAACAAAAATCCATTACAAGGATTAATGCAATTATCTGGCTTAAGAAATGGTTTTAAAGATTTTGTAAGTGGAATTATCTCAGACGAATACCGATTGAAACAAGAGAAATTTCAACAAATTCAAGAAAAAGCCTTGCAGGAATCGGCTTGGTTCCAGCTATTGATGACCTTGAAATTCTGGTTAGACGATAGCTCTGCCTCTTTTGAAAAAACGGATCTTTTTATTGAAAAATCGGTAAAAGCGTCTTTTGAATTAATGAATACCGCTCCGTTAGAAAGCCTTATTGATTTTGGGAAATTCCTATTCAAAGAAAAAATACAACACAACTAAATGAAAACTATCGATTATATTCCTACTTCTAAAATAGAACGTGCGAGCAAATTAGTACAGACTGGTGCCAAAGTGGGAGTCAATTATTTAAAATACTATGGCGAAAAAGTAGTCAACCCAACCCTAAATCGAGACAAGCTGAATGAAGACAATGCCGAAGATATTTATGACGGACTTAAAAGTCTAAAAGGAAGTGCCTTGAAAGTAGCGCAAATGTTGAGCATGGACAAAAGTTTCTTACCTCAAGCTTATGTAGAAAAATTTTCATTGTCACAATTTTCGGTTCCACCACTATCAGCTCCTTTGGTATTAAAAACATTCAAATCAAATTTAGGCAAAACACCTTATGAAATCTTTGACGAATTCAATCCTAATTCGGTGAACGCAGCGAGTATTGGACAAGTGCATTTGGCAATAAAAAACAATAAAAAGCTAGCCGTAAAAATTCAATATCCTGGTGTAGCGAATAGCATTTCGTCTGACTTGGCTTTAGTAAAACCTATTGCTATCCGAATGTTTAATTTGCAAGGCAAAGATTCAGACAAGTATTTTAAAGAAGTAGAAGATAAATTAATAGAAGAAACCAACTATTTGTTAGAACTGAAACAAAGCCAGGAAGTGGTAGCCGCTTGTTCAAAAATAGACCATTTAGTTTTCCCTAATTATTATCCTGAATATTCTTCGGAACGAATCATTACGATGGATTGGATGACAGGCTTGCACCTGTCTGAATTTACCAAAGAAAACACCAATTCTAAAGTTGGAAATCAATTGGGTCAGGCGCTTTGGGACTTTTATATGTATCAAATTCATGTGTTGCGAAAAGTACATGCCGACCCGCATCCGGGTAATTTTTTGGTTAACGAAAATCAGGAATTAGTAGCTTTAGACTTTGGATGTATGAAAGCCATTCCGAACGACTTTTATATTCCCTATTTTGAACTGGTTAAAAAAGAAATTATTGATAATAAAGCGCTTTTTAGCGAAAAACTATTCGAATTAGAAATCTTACGCACCGATGATACTCCAGAAGAAGTGGATTATTTCACAACTATGTTCTACGATTTATTATCACTGTTTACCCAGCCTTTCCAATCTGCTAATTTTGATTTTTCAGACGAGGTATTTTTTCAAAATATTGCGCAATTAGGAGAACGATTTGCTAATGACACTAGCTTAAGAAAAATGAACGGCAACCGAGGTTCCAAACATTTCATTTATATGAACCGAACCTTCTTTGGCTTATACAATTTATTGTTTGATTTAAAAGCCAATATTGTAGTCAATAACTACCAAAAGTACCGATAATGCAAAAAGAACTAACCGATATAGAAAAAGACCGCGTCATTGAAATGGCTTGGGAAGATAGAACCACATTTGATGCTATTCTGTTGCAATTTGGTTTAAAAGAACAAGAAGTTATTGATCTAATGCGTGCCGAAATGAAACCTTCGAGTTTTAGAATGTGGCGGTGTAGAGTGCAGGGTAGAAAAACCAAACACGAAAAATTACGTGATTTTAGAGAAGGACGTTTCAAATGCAGCCGTCAAAGACAAATTAATAACAACAAAATAGCGAAACGCTAAACCATAGTAAATGAAGAAAATATTAATCATTGGCGGAAGCAAAGGAATTGGCAATGCTATTTTGCTACAACAATTAGAAAGCAATGTTGTATATACCATAAGTAGAAACGCGCCAGAAATAACGCATCCAAATCTGACGCATTTTTCGTTAGATGTATTGCAAGACACGCTTCCTGAGATAGAGGAATTAGATAATTTAATTTATTGTCCAGGTTCCATTACACTAAAACCTATCGGTAGTTTGAGCATTGACGATTTTAGAAATGATTTTGAAATCAATGTGATTGGAGCGGTAAAAGTGATTCAGAAATACTTGCCTACTTTGAAAAAAGGGAATCAGCCTTCTATCCTATTGTTTAGTACGGTAGCAGCCAAATTAGGAATGCCTTTTCACGCGAGTATTGCTACTGCAAAAGCGGGAGTCGAAGGATTGGTAAAATCATTGGGTGCCGAATTAGCCTCTAGTATTCGCATTAATGCCATTGCGCCAACCATTACAGATACCACTTTAGCTTCAGGAATTTTGAGAAACGACCGAATGAAAGAAAACATGGTAGAACGCCATCCCATGAAAGGTTATTTACAACCCGAAGAAGTCGCTACTATGGCTGACTTTTTGATTTCTGAAAAAGCAAAATCCATCTCAGGACAAATTTTCGAAATGGATTATGGTATTGTCAGCTTTAAAATTTAATAAAACACCTCAAAACTAGTAATGAAAAACTACGAAAAAAAAGAAGAATACAATACCGAAGTCACTGAAATTTTATCCGATAATTACAAAACTATAATCGAAAATTTAGGCGAAGATGTCACTCGTGAAGGTCTTGAAAAAACGCCAGAAAGAGTGGCTAAAGCGATGCAATATTTAACCCACGGTTACGGCTTAGATCCTTTAGAAATTCTAAAATCAGCTTTATTCACCGAAGACCATCAGCAAATGATTGTAGTCAAAGACATTGAAGTCTATTCGATGTGTGAACACCATATGTTACCCTTTTTTGGAAAAGCACACGTGGCTTATATTCCCAATGGTAAAATTGTAGGCTTAAGTAAAATTCCGCGTATTGTAGATGCTTTTGCTCGTAGAATGCAAGTGCAAGAACGATTGACAGACCAAATTAAAGATTGTATTCAAACTGCACTAGAACCACTTGGAGTAGCTGTTGTGATAGAAGCACAGCACATGTGTATGCAAATGCGTGGTATCCAAAAGCAAAATTCGGTAACGACTACTTCTTCGTTTACAGGTGCTTTTGAAAAAGACAAAACACGTAAAGAATTCATCAGCTTAATTTCAAATAAATTGAGCTAAATAATAAATTGTTTTTAGGTTGAAGTTAGGTTGAAAACTCCCGAATAACTTAATCAAGTTTTCGGGAGTTTTTTATGTAGTTTATTTTAAAATACCAGCTTTGTAAGTGGCAATAGCACGATCTCTTGCCATAGCGTGATCCACCATAGGTTGACCATAACCCAAATCAAATTCTTTAATCCATTGACGAATGTAAATTCCTTTTTCGTCAAATTTTTTCTGTTGAATATCAGGATTAAACACTCTAAAATAGGGTGCGGCATCACAACCCGTTCCAGCTGCCCATTGCCAATTACCTACATTGGCAGCCATTTCATAGTCCAATAATTTTTCGGCAAAATAGGCTTCGCCCCACTGCCACTCAATTAGCAAATGTTTGCAAAGAAAACTTGCTACCACCATACGCACTCGGTTATGCATATAACCGGTTTCATTCAACTGACGCATTCCGGCATCAACCATTGGGTAACCCGTTTTTCCTTCACACCAACGCTTAAAATCATCTTCATTATTGCGCCATTCGATACCATCATAAGCCGGCTTAAAATTTCTGTTTTGTACTTTAGGAAAATGATAGAGAATTTGCATAAAAAATTCTCTCCAAATCAATTCGCTCAAGAAAACAGCATTCTTCTTCACTGCCCAATTCACTAATTTTCGAATACTAACGGTACCAAAACGCAAATGAGGAGACAAATACGAAGTACTATCTAAGGCTGGGAAATCACGTGTTTCGTGGTAATTAGCAACTAATTTTAAATTATGTGGTTTTACCTTAATAAGACTAGTTGTAAAACCAATTTGTTCCAAACTAGGAAAATTAAATTCGCTTTTCATGAAATTAGAAAAATACGGTACCGCATCAAATTCTGGTACCGGTGCAATGGATTTATATTTTTCTAACCATTTGTTTTTAAACGGAGTATATACGGTATAAGGCAAACCATCCGCTTTCACAATCTCGGCTTCTTCAAAAATAACTTGATCTTTGAACGCCGATGATTGTATTCCATTTGAAATCAACAATTCGGCAACAGCCGCATCTCGCTGAATAGCATTCGGTTCATAATCTTTATTCCAAAATACTTCTTGAATGGAATATTCTTTAATTAAGCTAGTCCAAACTTCAAATGGTTTTCCTTTTTTTACCAAAAGAGAACTACCGGATTCTCTTAACTTATGATTGATATTAGCCAAGGATTCATGAATAAAACCAACTCTAGGATCGTTATTAGGCAAACGCTCCAAAATAGTTTCATCAAAAATAAACAAAGGAATTACTGGATATTGAGATTGTAAGACTTGAAATAAACCTATATTATCTTCTAATCGTAAATCACGTCGAAACCAGAAAAAAGCAACATCTTGTTTTGCCATTATTTTGAATTAAATAATTCGTCCACCTTCACTTTTCGGTAATCGAAAATGGTTTTTAATTTATTCTTTACCACCAAGGTATTCATAATACGTCCGATGAAACCTAAAGGCAAAGCATAATGCACCAAGTCAGTCATTAAAACACCGTTTTCAGTAGCCTCAAAAAAATGCTTATGGTGCCATAAGGTATACGGTCCAAAACGTTGTTCGTCAATAAAATAACTATTGTTTTCTACAAAAGTAATTTCGGTTACCCAAGGCAGTTTAATTCCTAAAAGTGGTGATACTTTGTACTGAATGATTTGACCTGCATACATGTTTTTCTCATCAAAATCAGTGATTTCAAATCCCATAGATTCAGGGGTAATCTTTTGTAAATTCCTCGGACTAGAAAAGAAAGTCCAACATTCTTCTAAACTAGCATTTACTAATTGCGTAGTTTTCTTGGTATATACCTTCATCTTAAATTGTATAATATTTGAATGGAACGAATAGCATGCCAAAACATTCTCCGTGTTCTTTCCCTAAATGTTTATGATGTACTTTATGTGCTTTTCGTAAACCAATTAAATATTTATTATTGGTATTCTTAAACCATTTGAAACGTTGATGAATCAAAACATCGTGAATCAAGAAATAACACATTCCGTAAAACATAATTCCTAAACCAATGAAGAATTTATAATTCAATTCGCCCTCAACACCGTAATAAAAAAGCACAATGCTTGGAATGGCAAAAATGACAAAGAAAACATCGTTTCTCTCAAAAATACCAGCATATTTAGGTTGGTGATGATCTTCGTGAAAATACCACATAAAGCCATGCATCACAAACTTATGGGTACACCAAGTAACACATTCCATTACTAAAAAGGTACCTAAGAAAATCAGAAAAAACTGGATTTCATTCATTTTTTTTAGAATTAAATTTTAAACTAATTTTAATTTATAACTAACAAAAGATTGTGCTAACAAGCTCGCTTTAGTATAATTAGAAACTCGAATTCGAGCTGTGCCAATTTTATGACTTGGCGTTTTTTCTAATTTACTCAACAACTTTTTATAATATACATAAGCTGTATAAACGCCAAATTTAGCTTCTATCGGCAATTTGGTAATGCCTTGAAAAGCCACTTTAAAATCGTCTTCGATTTCACTAATGATAGCTTGCTTTGCATTTTCATCAAAAGAATTCAAATCGACACCCGGAAAATAAGTACGGTTTAGCACCAAATTATCGTCTTTTAAATCTCTAAGAAAATTTACTTTTTGGAACGCCGATCCCAAACGCATGGCTTCGTCTTTTAATAAATTATACTTCTCAGTATCTCCATCAACAAAAACTTTCAAACACATCAAGCCCACTACATCAGCTGAACCATAAATATATTCCTCGTATTCTTCTTTGCTATGATATTCGGTTTTTACCAAATCCAATTTCATACTTTTTAAGAAAGCCTGAATCAAATCGTCTGAAATAGTATAGCGTTTTACCGTAATTTGAAAGGAATTCAAAATAGGATTCAAACTAATTCCTGAATTGAATGCTTTGTAATATTCCACTTCAAAATCGTTAATCAAAGTTTCTTTTTCATATCCATGAAAAGAATCTACAATTTCATCTGCAAAACGAACAAAACCATATACGCTATAAATAGCTTCTCTTATGCTTGGCGAAAGCATATAGACTGCTAATGAAAATGAAGTGCTGTAGTTTTTGGTCACCAGCTTACTGCATTTAAAAGATACGTCGTCAAATAACTGCTTCATATTAGGCTTTTGAAAATTGTTTATTAATTAATTCTGACACTAATTTTCCCGAAATTAAGGCGGGAGGCACACCTGGTCCAGGTACGGTCAACTGACCTGTAAAATAGAGGTTTTCTACTTTTTTACTTTTTAATTTGGGTCTTAAAAATGCGGTTTGTAACAAGGTGTTCGCCATACCGTAGGCATTTCCTTTATACGAATTATAGTCGGTTACAAAATCATTTTTACAAAACGATTTTTTAAAGATAATGTTTTTTCTAACCTCTTGTTGTGTCAACGACTCCAAACGATCCATAATTTTATGAAAATATTCTTCACGCAAAGCATCTGTATCTTCAATTCCAGGAGCTAACGGAATCAAAAAACAAGCGGATTCCATTCCTTCTGGTGCTGTCGAAGGATCGGTTACAGATGGAAAACTAGCATAAAACAAAGGTTCTGAAGGCCATTTTGGCGTATCGTAAATATCTTTGGCATGTTGATTGAAATCCGTGTCAAAAAACAAAGCATGGTGTGAAATGTTTTCTATTTTTTTATTGAATCCCATATAAAATAACAACGAAGACGGTGCAAATACACGGCTATCCCAATATTTTTCTGAGTAAGCACGGTATTGCTTTTCCAATAAGGTTTCTGTATGATGGTAATCGGCACCACTTAAAACCACATCTGAATAGATAGTTTTACCATTGACTACAATTCCTTTGGCGATTTTATTTTCAACAATAATTTTTTCAATAGCAGCATTAGTGACAAATTGAACTCCTAATTCGGTTGCCAAACTTTCCATACCGCGAACCACATCAAACATTCCTGTTTTTGGATGCCAAGTTCCCAAGCCAAAGTCGGCATAATTCATAAAACTATAAAAAGAAGGCGTATCCGAAGGCTTTGCTCCCAAAAACAAAACAGGAAATTCTAAGATTTGGATCAATTTTTCATTCTTGAATTTCTTGCGAACATCTCGGCTAATATTACTAAAAAATTGCCCCACTTTTTTAGCGGTTTCAAGAGTAATCAATTCCAGAGGAGAAACTCCTGGACGGTATACTAAATCTTTAATGGCTATATCATAGTTCGAGCGCGCCTCAGCCATAAATTGTTGCAATACAGCCCCGCTCCCCTTTTCAACCGACTCAAAAGTCGTTATAATTTCAGGTAAATTATCAGCAATAGAAATAAATTCGTTAATTCCAAAATACACTCTATAGGCTGGAGACAACTTGATTAACTCATAATAATCAGTCGTTTTTTTACCAAAATCAGCAAAAAAGCGATCAAAAACATCCGGCATCCAATACCAACTTGGCCCCATATCAAAAGTAAAACCATCACTTTTTAATTGACGGGCGCGTCCTCCAATAGTGGCATTTTTTTCATAGACTGTTACTTGATGCCCACTTTGAGCCAAATAACTCGCTGCCGCCAAAGACGAAAACCCAGAACCGATTATTGTTATTGTTTTTGATTGATTCATTAACTGATTATTATTTTAAATTATTAAATCCTAAAGCGCTTCTACTAAAGTATCTATTGAATAAAAAACCGACATACTTTTTGAAATAACAGCAGGATCAATATGTTCTACCATCCTACCTATATACCACAACTGTGTCGTTTCGTCTTCTAATTCATGTTTCATTTGACTCACATATTCATTAACCGACTCTCTATCTGGCTGTACCGTAAGATAAGACACAAAGACAATTGAATCGAAATGTTTTTTTAAATCTTTTAAATTTTCTATCGGCATACTTTCTCCTAAATAAATCGTTTTGTAGCCTTTAGACAAAATTTCATAGTTCAAATACATCAATCCCAATTCGTGAATTTCATTCATTGGCAACGACAATACAAAAACCTTATCTGTTTTTGTAGGCTTCAACACCTGAAGTTGTTCTGTATGGATGAGTAATTTTTGTTTAATTAAAAAAGAAATAAAATGCTCGTGTGCCGGAGAAATGGTATCCGTTTGCCACAACATTCCTAATTCCTGCATCAAAGGAATAAACACTTCGTGAAAAATTTCTTGAAAAGATTTTTCAGCCATCAACCAATTGTATGTTCTAAAAAACAATTCCTGATCAAAATGCATCATCGCCATTTTGAACTCGCTTAACGCATGACTCTTAGCTGTTTTATTGGTTACAATTTCACGCACTAAATTAGGAATATTATCTGGTGGATAGGTCGCTATTTTAGAGATTTTATATCCGTAATCATGAAGTAAAGTAATATTAAGTAACTTTTGCAAACTTGCTAAATCATACAACCTAATATTAGTATCCGTACGCATTGGCTCCAAGATATTGTATCTTTTTTCCCAAATACGAATGGTATGCGCTTTGATTCCTGATAAATTTTCGAGGTCTTTGATACTGAATACGTTTTTAACGTTGTTCATTCTTTTTTAATTTTTATTAAACAAATGTAAAATAAAAAACGATACGAAGCTAATTTAAAAAGTTACTGAAATCTGTTTTTCAAAATTCAATCTTCTAATTAGTAATCAAACCATAAAAAAAGCCTCTTTTCAGAGGCTTTTTAAATATCTAAATCAAGTAATTATTATTTACTCAAATACATTTTTCTTCGAGAGTACAATTCGTAGAATTGATCGTCTTTCAAGTCATCAATAAACAAAATGCTTTCTCCTGTTGATTTCATTTCTGGTCCTAATGCTTTATTCACATTTTGGAATTTACTGAAAGAGAAAACAGGTTGCTTGATGGCATATCCTTTCAATAGTGGATTGTATGTAAAGTCAGTTACTTTATTCGCTCCTAACATTACTTTAGTAGCATAATTCACATACGGCTCACCGTAGGCTTTAGCAATAAAAGGTACTGTTCTTGAGGCTCTTGGATTGGCCTCGATGATGTAAACAATATCGTTTTTGATAGCAAATTGAATGTTGATTAAACCAACAGTTTTCAAAGCAACCGCTATTTTATGTGTATGATCTTTAATTTGTTGCATCACAAATTCACCCAAATTGAATGGTGGCAAAGTCGCATTACTATCTCCAGAGTGTACTCCACAAGGTTCAATATGCTCCATAATTCCGATGATGTATACGTTTCCATCAGCATCGCAAATGGCATCAGCCTCTGCCTCGATAGCACCATCTAAATAGTGGTCTAACAACAATTTATTTCCTGGAATCGATTTCAATAAATTGATTACGTGTTCTTCTAATTCTTGTTTGTTGATAACAATCTTCATTCCTTGACCTCCCAACACATACGAAGGACGAATCAACAATGGAAAGTCCAAAGTATCTGCTAAAGCCGATGCTTCATCAGCAGTTTCTGCAATTCCGAATTTAGGGAAAGGAATATTCAAGTCGGTTAATAAATCAGAGAAACGCCCTCTATCTTCGGCTAAATCCAAAGCATCAAAGCTAGTTCCTAAGATTTTTACTCCGTATTTAGATAATTTTTCAGCTAATTTCAAAGCCGTTTGACCACCTAATTGCACGATAACACCTTCTGGTTTTTCGTGTTGGATAATGTCGTAAATATGCTCCCAGAAAACAGGCTCAAAATACAATTTATCAGCTGTATCAAAATCAGTTGAAACGGTTTCAGGATTACAGTTAATCATAATGGTTTCATACCCACATTCTTTAGCTGCTAACACCCCGTGAACACAAGAATAATCAAACTCAATTCCTTGTCCAATTCTATTTGGGCCTGATCCTAAAACGATGATTTTCTTTTTATCCGTAACAATACTTTCGTTGTGAACATAACGTTCTCCATTTGACTTTTCAATTTCAGCCTCAAAAGTAGAATAGTAATAAGGTGTTTGTGCTTTAAACTCGGCAGCACAAGTATCAACTAATTTGAATACACGATTGATATTCATATCCATACGCAAAGTATGTACTTGACTTTCCAAACAACCCATCATGTGCGCAATTTGTCTGTCAGAAAATCCTTTTTGTTTGGCTTCAAGCAATAATTCTCTTGGCAAAGACTCTACTTTATACGAAGCAATTTCTTTTTCCAAAGTAAATAATTCCTCGTATTGTTTCAAGAACCACATATCGATTTTAGTAATTTCATGAATGCGACTCAATGGAATTCCCATCGCAATGGCATCATAAATCACAAAAACACGATCCCAACTAGCATGAGTTAGTTTCTCGATAATTTGTTCGTAATTAGTATAGCCTTTTCCGTCAGCACCTAAACCATTTCTTTTGATTTCCAATGATTGAGTCGCTTTGTGTAAGGCTTCTTGGAACGAACGTCCAATTCCCATTACTTCACCTACTGACTTCATTTGAAGTCCTAATGTTTTATCAGCCCCTTCAAATTTATCAAAGTTCCAACGCGGTATTTTTACAATTACATAATCCAATGTTGGCTCAAATAAAGCCGAAGTAGATTTTGTAATTTGATTTTGCAATTCGTCCAAGTTGTATCCTAAGGCTAATTTCGAAGCAATTTTAGCAATTGGATACCCCGTTGCTTTAGATGCCAATGCCGAAGAACGAGACACACGAGGGTTGATTTCAATCGCTACAATGTCTTCTTTTTCGTCTGGCGAAACTGCAAATTGTACGTTACAACCTCCAGCAAAATTTCCGATGCTTCGCATCATCAAAATGGCCATGTCACGCATTTTTTGGAAAGTTGTATCTGATAATGTCATCGCTGGTGCTACCGTAATAGAATCTCCTGTATGAATTCCCATTGGATCCATATTTTCGATAGAACAGATGATAACTACATTGTCGTTTTTATCTCTCAACAATTCTAATTCGTATTCTTTCCAACCCAACAACGCTTTGTCAATCAACACTTCATGGATTGGTGACATTTCTAAACCATAGGTCAGTTTTTCGTCAAATTCTTCTTTGCTATGCACAAAAGCAGCTCCCGTTCCACCCAAGGTAAACGAAGGACGAATTACTAACGGAAAGCCAAATTCTTGAGCAATTTCTTTTCCTTGCAAGAATGAAGTAGCCGTTTTTGCTGGTGCAGCAGGAACTCCAATTCGTTCAAGCAATTGTTTGAACTGTTCTCTATCTTCGGTAATATTAATGGCGTTCACATCAACCCCAATTAATTTTACTCCAAAATCTTCCCAAATTCCTTTTTCTTCTGCTTCTAAACACAAGTTCAATGCCGTTTGCCCACCCATTGTTGGCAATACTGCATCAATTTGCGGATGTGCTTTCAAGATTTCAATAATCGACTTAGTTGTCAATGGTTTCAAGTAAACATGATCGGCCATAGAAGGGTCAGTCATAATCGTCGCTGGATTCGAGTTGATTAATATCACTTCGATTCCCTCTTCACGAATAGAACGTGCTGATTGTGAACCAGCATAATCAAATTCGCAGGCTTGACCAATTACAATAGGACCTGAACCTATTATCAAAACGGATTTAATGGATGTGTCTTTTGGCATTGTAGTATAATTTGTGTGTATGTTGTTTTTATTATTGTCCGGTTTAAGTCGTAAAAACACTTTAAACTGAGCTTTTTAGAGCTAAACTAAATAGAATTAGTTTAAATTTTCAAAAAAAAGCCGTTACTAAAAAATAGTAACGGCTTAATATTGATTATAGAATAACCATTATTTTTTGTGTCTAGGTTCGCTAGAAACAGTCAATTTATGTCTTCCTTTAGCTCTTCTTCTTGCAAGAACTTTTCTTCCATTAGCAGAAGCCATTCTGTCCATAAATCCGTGTTTATTTCTTCTTTTTCTTTTCGATGGTTGAAACGTTCTTTTGCTCATTGGTTTGTATCTTTAAAATCTTTATTTATATGTCTTCTAATTTTTGAATAACCGTTATTCGAAAACCGAGTGCAAATATACAAAGACTTTTTTTTCTAGCAAGTAGTTTTATAAAAATATTTTTAATTCCTTTTACTATCTTTGCAATCACAAATTCAAACCTATTATGTTTCACAAAAATATCAAACTTATTCTTGCCGGACTTATTGTCGCTACAGGCATTTGGCAATTTACCGAAAGTAACATCGGAAACGGAATCTTCCTTATATTAGTGAGTGCCATTCCCGTTTTTTTATATTTCAAAAATGAATTCATCTTACTAGCGTTCTTAAAGTTGAGAAAACAAGATTTTGAAGGCGCTAAAAAATGGTTAGACAAAATCAAAAACCCAGAAGGTGCTTTGGTTCAAAAACAACAAGGATACTTCAATTACCTTCACGGTATTATGCTTTCTCAAACTAATATCAATCAATCTGAGAAATTTTTCAAAAAAGCAATTGAATTGGGATTGTCTATGGATATGGATTTGGCTGTAGCCAAATTAAACCTAGCCGGTATCGCGATGTCTAGAAGAAGAAAATTAGAAGCTACATCGCTATTGAATGAAGCCAAGAAACTGGACAAGCAAAACATGCTGAAAGATCAAATCAGTATGATGAAAGACCAAATGAAAAAAATATAATACAAAAAGAGGCGATATACATCGCCTCTTTTTTTTAATACCCTTCCAAAGGAATTTCCAATTGGTATTTTTTATTCGTAGGATTCACCATCTTAGTGGTACGCAACCACGGATTATGAATTTTCAAGATTTTATAATTAATCCCTTGCTGAATCGCTAAACTAGCCAAATCGGTTACAGAACTATCAATTGTAATTTTCTTCGTAGCTACTATTTTGTATTGCTCCTCCTCTGTAATTGGGAAACCGTATTGTTCTGGATGTTCCATAATTTGTTTCAAGGCTAAAATTCGGAACACATAACGAGAGGTTTCGTCATTTAACAATAAATCATAGTAATTGGCTACTTTTTGAATATCCAATTGCTTTTTAATTCCGGTTCCACCCGCATTGTAGGAAGCTGCCACTAAAGTCCAGTTTCCAAATTTTTCTTTGGCTTTCAAAAAATAAGCACAAGCCGCCTCTGTCGCTTTTTCCAAGTGATAGCGTTCGTCAATATTCTCATTCACCTCTAAACCAATTTCTTTAGCCGTATCAGGCATAAATTGCCAAATCCCTTTGGCGCCAGCTGGAGAAACTACATTCACCAAACCGCTTTCAATCACTGCAACGTATTTAAAATCATCTGGAATTCCGTTTTTCTTTAAAATAGGTTCGATGATTGCAAAAGCACGGTGCGCTCTTTTTAAGATTAATAAGGTCGAAGCGTTCAAATGCTTATTCACCAATAATTCTCTATCCAAACGTTCCTGTACATCCGCAATTTGCAAAGGTACTGCCTCTCCTGCGAAATCAATTTGGGCAGGAAAATAATTCGGATTAAAACGTGCAATCCAAGTAGCCGGTAGTTCTAATTTAGAAGCAAAAATAAACACACTACTAATTAAAACTATTCCGGTCAAAAGAACTCCTTTACGAAGAATCATTGTTTGTTTTTTCATTTACTCTTTTATTTTTTTACTTCTGAAAACGTGCCTAAAATTATAGCAGGTAAATTTTCGTTAAGCCATTTGTATTTACTTAAAATCATGATGTGTGTTCCGCCTTTTACTACGATACAATCTTTGATGTATTGAATTGGAAACACCTCATCGGCATCGCCGTGAATATGAATTACATTCGGGTCAACTTGGGTTCTATCCCAAAATAAAATGCGTTCTATAGCCCAATCTAAATAATGTACATCGCGAACCGAAAGATACCTTTCATATAACTTCAATCGATGTGCTATGGATTTTCCAAAAGAAAAAGCACTCAACTTTTCCATATTCGAAAAAATCGATGTTGGAATTAATTTGTACGCTTTCGTAGTTTTGGCAATTTTCATTCGGCGAGGGAATTCTATATTCGATTTCACACTCGAGATAATAATTACTTTCAGCGGATTCAAAAAAGCTGCCATTTCCTGTACCAAAATTCCTCCGAAAGAAACACCAATCAAAACAGGATTTGGCGCTGTGATTCTTTCAGCCATTCGTTTGGCATAATCCTTTAAAGATTCTTCTCCTATAGGCAATTCCCAATCCAAAAGATGCACTTCAAAAAGCGAATCCGGCAAAGCAATGCGCTCAAATATCAACGAACTAGCCGCTAATCCAGGCATGAAATACACCGAAATCTTTTTGTTATCCATCATCGAGAAAACCATTACTTTAGGGTAAAAATAAGGATATTTTTTATACGAAGAGTTTTAATTAGAAACCAAGGTACAAGTAGCAAAGTAAAAAGAAGTTTCAATGCACCACTAAACATTGGGACACAAATTATAATTAACTATTCCTTGCGATAAAACTACTTCTCGATTTCTCTCAGATTTTCCATTTTCTTGTGCACCAAGAAGCCAGCTATATCTTCAAAATGTTCCACTACTCTTTTATTTCCAAATTCAAATACCTTAGTAGCTAATCCATCTAAGAAATCACGGTCATGCGATACTAAAATCAAAGTCCCATCAAAATCTTTTAACGCGTCTTTGATGATGTCTTTAGTTTTCATATCCAAGTGATTCGAAGGCTCATCCAGAATCAACAAATTAACAGGTTCTAACAACAATTTAATCATCGCCAAACGTGTTTTTTCTCCCCCAGATAGCACTTTCACTTTCTTCGTAACATCATCGCCATGAAACATAAAAGCACCCAAAATATCTTTAATCTTGGTTCGTACATCTCCCACAGCAATGTCGTCAATGGTTTCAAAAATAGAAGCATTCCCATCTAATAAGGCAGCTTGATTTTGAGCGAAATAACCAATTTGTGCATTGTGACCTATTTCGACATTACCGCTATCAATTCCTATTTCCTTCATGATCGCTTTAATCATAGTCGATTTTCCTTCACCATTTTTACCTACAAAAGCGACTTTTTGTCCACGCTCAATAACCAAATTAGCCTCTTTAAACACCACATGATCACCGTACGATTTAGACAATTCTTTCACTATCACTGGATATTGCCCAGAACGAGCTGCTGGTGGAAATTTCAATTTCAACGCTGATGTATCGACTTCATCCACCTGAACGATTTCTAGTTTTTCTAACATCTTCACACGCGATTGTACCGCATCGGTTTTAGAAAAGGTTCCTTTAAAACGGTCAATAAACGCTCTATTATCCGCAATCATTTTTTGTTGCTCATCGTAAGCTTTTTGCTGGTGCATACGACGGTCTTTTCGCAATTCTAAATAATGAGAATACTTGGCTTTATAATCGTAAATACGTCCCATAGTCACTTCTATAGTACGATTGGTAATATTATCTACAAAAGCCCTATCGTGCGAAATCACCACCACTGCTTTAGCTTGGTTGACCAAGAAATCTTCTAACCATTGAATACTTTCAATATCCATATGGTTCGTTGGCTCATCTAGCAAAATCAGATCTGGTTTTTGCAATAAAATTTTAGCCAATTCGATACGCATTCTCCAACCTCCAGAAAATTCCGAAGTTTGACGTGTAAAATCTTCGCGAACAAATCCTAAACCAATTAAGATTTTCTCTACCTCTGCCTCATAGTTTACCTCTTCAATCGCATAGTATTTCTCACTCAAATCCGAAACACGCTCAATCAACTTCATGTACTCATCACTTTCATAATCAGTACGAACAGTCAATTGCTCATTTATCTCGTCAATCTCCGCTTTCATCTTGAAAATTTCACCAAACGCCTTAGATGTTTCTTCCATTACAGTCGCGCCATCCGTAGTCAATAAATGCTGTGGCAAATAAGCTACTACCGCCTCTTTGGGAGCCGAAATAGAACCCGTCGAAGGTTTACTGTGACCCGCAATAATTTTTAAAAGCGTCGATTTTCCCGCTCCATTTTTACCCATAAGGGCAATTTTATCATTTTCATTAATGGCAAAAGAAACATCACTAAAAAGTGTAGTTCCGCCAAATTGCACAGAAATATCGTTAACTGTAATCATTACGTAGTGGATTTATTGATTGGAAAAATCGATCATTCGACCTCTCGTTTTTGAAGCCGCAAATATAATTCAAATCCTTCGTTGTTTAAAGTGTATTGGACAAAGTTTTATTTCACCATCAAACTTTTCGCTACAGGCTAAACCGTAATGGTTTTAATTAAGTGCAATTCATATTTTCCACCACAAAAAATTAAAAAAAAATCTTGTCTACCACTTAGACAAGATTTAAATTATAAAACAATGAAAGTTATTATTCTTTTCGCCACTTCTTGGTTTCTTCAAAAACGTGTTCCAAAATGGCTTGTTCTTTTTCGTCAAAATCAACGTTCCTACGACTCATTACTAACTTTGCAGTGGCAAACGCTTTACTCGTCGTATAGGTTGTAAATCCAGCAGCACCACCCCAAGAGAAACTCGGTACAAAATTACGAGGAAAACCACTACCAAAAATATTGGAGCTTACCCCCACCACTGTTCCTGTATTGAACATCGTATTAATACCACATTTACTATGATCCCCCATCATCAAACCACAAAATTGCAAGCCTGTTTTAGCAAAACCTTCAGTTTCGTAACTCCACAATTTTACTTCTTCATAGTTATTTTTAAGGTTGGAATTGTTACTATCTGCACCAATATTACACCATTCTCCTAAAACGGAATTCCCTAAAAATCCGTCATGCCCTTTGTTAGAATACGCAAACAAAACAGCGTTATTCACTTCGCCTCCAATTTTAGAGTACGGCCCAACAGTAGTGGCGCCATAAACTTTAGAAGCTAATTTTACTCCAGCGCCTTCGCACAAAGCAAACGGACCGCGAATTACAGAACCCTCCATGATTTCAGAATTCTTACCGATATAAATAGGACCTGTAGCAGCATTCAAAGTAATAAACTCTAATTTTGCACCTTCTTCAATAAAAATATTCTCAGGAGCAATCACATTTACAGATTTTGGAATGGGTTGCGATTTTCTATCCTGAGTCAAAAACTCAAAATCAGCACGAAGAGCAGCATCATTTTTAGAAAAAATATCCCAAGTATGCTCAACAGTCAAACACTCGTTTGAATATTCTAGTATTTCATACGTATCAAAATTGACTTCTTCTTGTTCTTCATTAGTAAAAAAAGCAATCACTTCGTCTCCTTTAAAAATAGCTTGATTGGATTCTAAACTCTGGATCATTTCCACCAAACTGGGATTAGGCAAAAATGATGCATTAATCATTACGTTTTGCTCCATTTCGACCATAGGATATTTTTCCGAAAGGTATTCTTCTGTCAAAGTTGTTGTTGTAGAACCTAAATAGGCTTCCCATTTTTGACGGATAGTCAAAATTCCAATTAATATATCGGCCACTGGGCGCGTGAAAGTAAAAGGCAAAAGTGCATTTCGAGCAGGACCATCAAAAAGGATATAATTCATTTTGAGAAATTACAAAGTTATAAAGGCTCAAAGTTACAAAGATTTCTAAGCAGATAAAAATAAAAAAGCCCCGCAAATTGCGAGGCTTGATATAGTAAGAAACATATTAAAATTATTTAACGTGTTTCGCGTATTTAGTTTTGAATTTATCAATACGTCCTGCAGTATCAATAAGTTTAGATTTACCTGTGTAAAAAGGGTGAGATGTTCTAGAAATCTCCATTTTTACAACTGGATATTCTACACCATCAACAGTGATAGTTTCTTTAGTTTCTGCAGTAGATTTAGTAATAAAAACGTCATCATTTGACATGTCTTTAAAAGCAACTAATCTGTAATTTTCTGGGTGTACACCTTTTTTCATCGTAATTCTTTTTTATTAGTTTCAATTATAATCGTGCTTTGAAGCTTTTCTTCTAACAGAAAAGGTATAAACCAATTATAACTTTTTGTTTTTACATTATTATTTTGAGTTTGCAAATTTACACTTATTTTTTAATAATCAAATCTTTGCCTTACTTTTTTTATCCTATGCTAAATCGCAATTTTTCACGGCAAATAAATTGGGAATTGTTATATTTGTAGATTAATTTTAAATCTTCTATATCATGATAAATGAAATTATAAAAAGAAATGGTGTAACATTTGGTCTACTAACAGGAATACTTTCTGCTTTAATAACTGCTACAATATATGCAGTAGATTTGAATCTATTTGTTTCATGGTGGGTTGGTATTGTAAGTATTCTAACCTATCTAGTATTGGGAATCATACTACTTTCAAAAACTAAGAAAGAGATGAATGGATTGTTTGTATTCAAAGATGCCTTTACCACTTATTTTATTTGTGCTGTCATTGCGATTGCAATAGGAACTGCATTTAACATCTTATTATTTAACGTTATTGACCCTTCTGCTCAAGACACTTTAAAAGAAATTACAATTAAGAATGCAGTAGCTATGATGCAAAAATTCAATTCTCCTGCTGCAGCCATCAATGAAATGATTGCAAAAATGAAAGAAAACAATCCATATTCCGTACTTCAATTATTGAAAGGATCTGTATTCAGCATTGTATTCAGTTCAATAATCGGATTAATAATGGCAGCATTTTTTAAAAGTAAGTCACAAGAATAACACTACATGAATCTATCCATACTTATCCCGCTTCTGAACGAAGAGGAATCACTGAACGAATTGTACACTTGGATTATCAAAGTGATGCAAACGCACAATTACACCTATGAAATTATCTTTCTAGACGATGGAAGTACTGATAATTCTTGGCAGTGTATCGAACAATTTGCTCATGAAAATCGACACGTAAAAGGGATTCGTTTCATGAAAAACTTTGGTAAATCGCAAGCGTTGCATGCTGGTTTTGCTAAAGCCCAAGGCGATGTTATTATTACTATGGATGCTGATTTACAAGACAGCCCAGAAGAAATTCCTGGATTGTACGACATGATTACCAATGGCAACTTTGATTTGGTTTCAGGTTGGAAAAAGAAACGCTACGATTCAGTAATGGCTAAAAATTTACCTTCCAAATTATTCAACTGGGCTGCCCGAAAAACATCAGGCGTATATTTGAATGATTTCAATTGTGGATTGAAAGCCTACAAAAATGTGGTAGTAAAAAACGTTGAAGTTTCGGGCGAAATGCACCGTTACATTCCCGTTTTAGCCAAAAATGCAGGTTTCAATAAAATTGGCGAAAAAATAGTACAACACCAAGCTAGAAAATATGGCGAGTCTAAATTTGGCATGAGCCGATTCATCAATGGATTCTTGGATTTAATTACGATTTGGTTTTTATCTCGTTACGGAAAACGCCCCATGCACTTTTTTGGCGCGGCAGGTGTATTGATGTTCATCATCGGGTTTTTGTCTACTGGATTAATCATTAGCATCAAATTATACCGTTTGTATGCTGGTTTTCACCCTATGTTAGTAACTGAAAATCCACTGTTTTATATCGCATTGACTACTATGATTATTGGTACACAATTATTCCTAGCAGGTTTTTTAGGCGAAATTATTTTACGAACCAAAAGCAATGAAGGACGGTATAAAGTCGCAAATGAACTGAATTTTTTATAAGAGTAAACAATGCCCAAATCCCAAATCATTACCCAAAAATTATCGAAATTAGAGGTCACAAAGTACTATTTGATTTTGATTTAGCTGAATTGTACAATACTGAAACAAGAATACCAAAACAAGCGGTGCGAAGGAATAGCAATAGGTTTCCTGAAGACTTCATGTTTGAATTGACCGAAGACGAAATAAACAATTTGGTGTCACAATCTGTGATACCATCAAAAAGCAAATTCGGCGGAGCAAATCCCTTCGTTTTCACAGAGCAAGGTGTCGCTATGCTTTCAAGCGTATTGAATAATGAAAAAGCTATTGAAATTAACATTGCCATCATGCGAAGTTTTGTTTCACTTCGAAAATTCGCACTGACGTATGAAGAATTAACAAAAAGAGTAACGGAAATTGAACAACAATTTGCTGTGCCTGTTCGCCTTAAGGCTCGGGTCCAGATATTTATAAAGCACTGAATCATTTGATGGATTCCAAGCAACAACATCAAATGCAACAAGAACGAAAAAAGATTGGTTATACCAAATAAATAGACAAAATGGAAATTAAACAAACTATTTTAGACAAAGTAAACGAATGGCTTTCGCCAAATTTTGACTCAGCAACTCAAAACACAATTCGAGAAATGATGCACTCAGCTCCTAAGGAGTTAGAAGAAAGTTTCTATAAAAATTTAGAATTTGGGACAGGCGGAATGCGTGGCGTTATGGGTGTAGGAACTAACCGTATTAACAAATACACTTTAGGAAAAAACACTCAAGGTTTGTCTAATTATTTGAAAAAAGTATTTCCTAGCGAAGCCTTACGCGTGGCTATAGCTTACGATTGCCGTCACAATAGCGATACTTTAGCCAAAGTGGTAGCTGATGTGTTTTCTGCCAATGGAATCCAAGTTTTCTTATTTTCAGAATTACGTACAACTCCCGAATTGTCATTCACAGTAAAACACTTGAATTGTCACGCAGGAATTGTGTTAACTGCTTCTCACAACCCACCGGAATACAACGGATATAAAGTATATTGGCAAGATGGCGGACAATTAGTACCGCCACAAGACGGCGAAATTATTCAGTTAATTGAAGCATTGAGTTATGACGAAATTAAATTTGAAGCTAACGATAACTTGATTCAATATATAGGCGAAGAAGTCGATGCTGCTTTTCATCAATCGACTATTGAAAACGCCAGTTTTAAAACAACACCTGCGGTTGCCAAAGAAAATTTAAAAATCGTGTATACCTCATTGCACGGTACTTCGATCAAATCGATTCCAACCGTTTTGGCACAAGCCGGATACACACAAGTAAATATTGTAAAAGAGCAAGCAGAACCTAATGGTGATTTTCCAACCGTAAAATCTCCCAACCCAGAAGAACCTGAGGCGTTGACAATGGCAATGCAATTAGCAGAGGCTACTCAGGCGGATATTGTAATTGGAACTGACCCTGATTCAGATCGTTTAGGAGTAGCTGTTAGAAATACTGAAGGTAAAATGATATTATTGAATGGTAATCAAACAATGATTATCATGACAGCCTTTTTATTGGAACAATGGAAACGTGCCGATAAAATTACTGGAACTGAATTTGTAGGATCGACTATTGTTTCTACTCCTATGATGCTTGAATTGGCATCCGCTTATGGAATTGAATGCAAAATAGGTTTGACTGGTTTCAAATGGATTGCCAAAATGATTAAAGATTTTCCTAACCAAAAATTCATTGGTGGCGGAGAAGAAAGTTTTGGATTCATGGTAGGCGATGCGGTTCGTGATAAAGATGCTGTGGGCGCTTCACTTTTGGTTTGCGAAATCGCTGCTTTGGCAAAAGCCTCAGGAAGTTCATTATACCAAGAGTTATTGAATTTGTATGTTGACTTTGGTTGCTATAAAGAGCATTTAATTTCGTTAACAAAAAAAGGGATTGATGGTTTAGCCGAAATCAACCAAATGATGATTGACTTGCGCGAAAATCCTGTAGATGAGATCAATGGACAACGTGTAGTAGGTATTGATGATTATGAAAATTCAACTTCATTAAACCGAATCACTAACGAAATCGAGCCAATTGCAATTCCAAAATCGAATGTGTTAATCTACTATTTAGAAGACGGCTCTAAAATTTGTGCACGTCCAAGCGGAACTGAACCAAAAATAAAATTCTATTTTAGTGTCAATACCACTTTAGATAAAGTTGAAAATTTCAAAGCGGTAGAAGCTGAACTAGATCAAAAAATTAAAAATATAATAGCAGCAATGCAGTTGAACTAAATGGATCAAAATCTAACCAAATTAATTCCTTATACCAAACCTTATAAATCGCATATCATCTGGAATGTGATTTATAACATTTTGTATGCTTTATTTAGTACGCTCTCTATGATAACGATGTTTCCGTTGTTAGAGGTGTTGTTCAAAAAAAGTGCTGCTGTTAGTACAGAACCTACTTATACAGGAATTCAAGACATAGGACAATTCGGAAAAGATTGGTTGTTCTTCACTATATCCGATTTGAACCAAAAACAAGGACCTCAGTTTGCCTTATTACTAGCTGTCGTTTTGGTTATTGTAACCTTTTTATTGAAAAACCTTTTCAATTATCTCGCTTCTTATCATATTACTCATCTAAAAAATGGGGTGTTGCGCGATTTAAGACAAAAGATGTACTACAAAATCATCGACTTGCCTATCTCCTACTATTCTGAAAAAAGAAAAGGCGATATCATGGCACGTATGCTTGGGGATGTAAATGAGGTGCAAAACTCCTTTTTTTCCATTTTAGAACTCATTGTAAAAGAGCCGTTAACAATTGTGTTTACCATAATTGCCATGCTCAATATTAGCGTAAATCTAACGCTGTTTGTTTTTGTTTTTATTCCTGTTTCGGGATTCATTATTTCAAAAATTGGAAAAAGTTTAAAATCAAAATCAACACGTGCGCAACAAGAAAGTGGTTATTTCATTTCATTGGTCGAAGAAAGTTTAGGCGGACTTAAAGTGGTTAAAAGCTACAATGCCGAGAATCAATTCAAAAAACGTTTTGATGATTCCATCAATAGATTACTTAAGCTTTCGAACAGTATTGGTAATAAAAACAACTTGGCTTCACCTATGAGTGAGTTTATGGGAATTGTAACCATTGCTACTTTATTATGGTATGGAGGCAACTTAGTTTTGGTTGACAAAACATTAGAAGGTTCTTTGTTCTTAGTATATATGCTACTTTCTTACAACATATTGACTCCTGCAAAAAACATTTCCAAAGCATCTTATGCTGTGAAAAATGGATTAGCGGCTGCTGAACGTGTTTTTGAAGTATTGGAAATTGACAATGCAATTACCAATCATAATGAAGCCGTTGTAAAAGACACATTCGACTCTAAAATTGAAATCGCCAACATCAACTTCAAATACGAAGACGAAAATGTATTAAAAGATTTTTCATTGGAAGTAGTCAAAGGACAAACCGTAGCGTTAGTAGGTCAATCCGGTAGTGGAAAAAGTACGATTGCTAATTTATTAACCCGTTTTTACGATGTAAACGAAGGCACTATTCAAATTGACGAAATTGATATTAAACAATTAAACCTACAATCGCTTCGAGGATTAATCGGATTGGTTACTCAAGATAGTATCTTATTTAATGATAGCATCAGAGCTAATATCGCTTTAGGCAAAGAAGACGCTACCGATGAAGAAATTGTTGAAGCACTTAAAATTGCCAATGCCTACGAATTTGTAAAAGAGTTACCAAATGGTATCCATACTAATATTGGCGATAGCGGAAATAAATTATCTGGCGGCCAAAAACAACGTCTTTCCATCGCACGAGCGGTTTTGAAAAACCCACCGATTATGATTTTGGACGAAGCCACTTCGGCATTGGATACCGAAAGTGAAAAATTTGTGCAAGTAGCTCTAGAAAACATGATGCAAAACCGAACTTCTATTGTGATTGCTCACCGTCTTTCTACCATTCAAAAAGCCAACAAAATTGTGGTAATGCAAAAAGGTAAAATTGTAGAACAAGGCACCCACGAAGAATTAATTGCTTTGAACGGAACTTACAACAAACTTGTTAGTATGCAATCACTCGAATAAAATGTACCTTAACAATCCAAATATCAAACTCCCAGAAGATCCAGACACTATTGTTTGGAAATACTTGGATTTGTCAAAATTTTTGGATTTGCTGCTGTCACAAAAATTATTCATGTCGCGTTCCGATAAATTTGAAGATCAATACGAAGGCACTTTTAGCGAACCTACTTACGAAGAGATTAAAAAGTTAGCCATTAACAATCCAGAGTTTTTAAATTACTATAAAACCCATCGCGAAAAAGTAGCCATCAGCAGCTGGCATATCAACGAATACGAATCGTTTGCTATGTGGCAAATTTTCACACAAAATAGCGAAGGTTTGGCTATACAATCTACTATTAGACGATTGCAAAAAGCATTGGAACCCGAAAAAAACTTAAAACAATACATCGGGCAAGTCAATTATATTGATTACAAAAAAGAATACATTCCGTTTGACGATATGTTTTTTCCCTTTTTATTCAAACGAAAAAGCTTTCAATACGAACGTGAAGTCCGTATTATTTCTGACACTTCTGACACTAAACTTACTATTAATGATGGGATTAAAATCAATGTGGATATTAGTCAATTGATTGATAAAATCTACATCCATCCTAAATCAGAAAACTGGTATAAAAACTTAGTGATACAATTGGTTTCCCAATTAGGATTTGATATTGAAATTGAAAAATCGGATTTAGAAAGTGATATCTTAATTTAGACTACAACTTAGCTGTCAATTTAATATTAAATACCCGCGTAGTCATATAATTAGGAATAGCATATTGATTTTTGGAATACACATCCCGAACCCAAGTATTGGTAATCGCATTTTGATTATTAAAAAGATTAAATATCTCTACCCCAATTGCTAATTCTTTACAATTACCCAACCAATTTTTTTTGATGGAATTGTGTTTATTATCGATTAATACTTTAGAAAACCCAACATCGGCACGACGATAATCCCGCAATCTATTTTGGTACAAATACGGATCGGCATACGAAGGAGAACCACCTGGCAATCCTGTATTATAGACTAAATTCAAATACACTTTCATACTGGGAATAGTGGGCATATAGTCTTGAAATAACAATCCGAATTTTAATAATTGATCGGTTGGTCGAGCAATATAGCCTTTATTTTCACTATTTTCTTCTGTTTTCAAATAGCCAAAACTAAACCACGATTCTGTTCCAGGTACAAATTCTCCATTCAAACGAATATCAAATCCCTGAGCATAGGCTTTCGCCAAATTGTTAGCCGCATACCGAATTCGGACATTGTCAATCGTATAGGTATTTACATCTGACATAGACTTGTAATACAATTCAGAAACCAATTTAAATGGTCGATTCCACATCTTAAAATTGTAGTCATTCGCAACAACCAAATGAACGGACTGCTGTGCTTTTACATTTGGTTGCACTACGCCATCAGCACCACGTAATTCTCTATAAAAAGGAGGCTGATAATATAATCCGCCCGAAAGTCGGAATACCATATCCTTTTCCCAATTGGGTTGGATGGAAATTTGCGCACGCGGACTCCAAACGAACTGCGATTTACCTAATTCGTCAGTTCCTGACACTCCCCAATTATGAAAACGCAATCCAGCATTGTACCAAACCTTAGTAGCTCCTACACTACTTTTTGAATTCCATTGAACAAAACCTGACAATCTATTGATTGTAGTAAAATTAGTCGCACGAACATTTTGATACGGAACAAGCGGGCCGGTATAAACTGAATACGGCTCGTTTTTTTGAGGTAAAACCATAGGCGGCGGAATAGAAAACCCAGCCGAGTCGATTACCTCCCACTCCACTACTCGATCTCGAATAGATTCGCGCGAATATTTAACACCCCAATCCAATTGGCTTTTCTTCCAATCGTGAAACCCTTTCAATTCCATATTGGCAATTAAAGCATCAAGGTTATTTCGGGCGTGATTCAACTGCGAACCAATACCTCGGACATAAGATACTTTCCCGTAGGTTTCAGAAGCAACATTGGCATCCACTTCACCCAAACGGTATTGCGCCAAAATATCAAAGTTTTCTTGTTCAGTTGTATGATACAGTGAGCCAATAAATTTCAAATTAAAACTCTCGTTTGGCTTAAAAGTTGTTTTTATAGCGCCAAAATAGGTAGCGTACTGATCTTTTTCTTGCCCTTCATAATACACCAAAAGCGCCATGGGTTGGTCTAAAGTTCCAAAATTAGTTTGGCGTGTCAAAGGTTGGTATTGGTAATTATTTTTCGAAATATTACCTAAAAAACTCCATTGCCATTTGGCAGAAGCTTGATAATTAATATTAGTTTGAATATCGGCAAATGTAGGTGTATAATTGGTTTGGGTTTCTTGACTTTTCACCAAAAGACTATTGTTTCGGTAGCGTACCCCTGTAATAGCAGACCATTTTTTGTTTTTAGAAATCGCATCAAAAGCTATACTTCCACCCAGAAAACTCCCTTCGAAATTAGCTCCGAATGCAGTTGGTTTTCGGTAGGTAATATCCAAAACCGAAGACAATTTATCTCCGTATTTGGCTTGAAATCCTCCTGCAGAAAAATCCACATTTTGAACCAAATCAGTATTGGTAAAACTCAAGCCTTCTTGCTGTCCTGAACGAATTAAAAAAGGACGATAAACTTCAATCTCATTGACGTACACCAAATTTTCGTCATAATTTCCACCGCGAACAGCGTATTGTGTGCTCAATTCACTATTGGAATTGACTCCTGCTAAGGTTTTTAAAATATTCTCAACTCCTGCATTAGCACCCGGAATTTTACGTACTACTTCCGGTGTAATTGACGTGACACCTTGAATTCGTTTGTTATTATTAGCCGTTACAATAACCTCTCCCATTTGTTCTTGGCGGGTATTCATCACCGGATTGAATTCAAAACTTTCATTCGGTTTTAAGAACAATACAATTGCTACCGATTTTAGCGAAATATGGGTAAAAACTACAGTCGTTTTTTTGTCAGCAGAAATTGGTAGTTCGTAAAATCCATTTGAATTGGATTGAGTTCCAACTGCACCATTCGAAACAGAAACATGGGCCACTGCTTGCTTATTTTCGTCCAAAATAATTCCTCTCAACTTGGCATTTTGAGCCAAAGACGAAAATCCTATTCCGAAAAAAAGAAACTGAACAATAACTTTTTGGATACTTTTCAAACGATACTATTTATTTTTTGGACTTCTAAAAAATCGAGTTTCAAAGGTAGTAGAATTTCCCATAGCATCCGTTACTATTACTTTCAACTCATTAGCACCATTGAGAACAAAATCATCATTAAAATAATGTGTAATGGTATTGGTCTTATTGTCGTATTCAAACAAAACCCATTTGCCGTTCAAATACCCATTATACGACTTAATTCCAGAACCCGAATCCGAAATTTGCAATTGTATTGCATCTTGACTTATCCATTTTCCTTCAATAGGTTTGGTGATAATAACGTTAGGCGCTAGGGTATCAGCAACTAATTTGTACTTTCCTAAAGTCTTCACTTTCGTACTAAAAACACTGTCCTTTCTGTAGGTTGAGTTATAACTTATTTGATCTCCTTCTACTCTTGCAATGAATGTTTTTTCTTGTTGCTCTTTTGGCAATGTATTGTCTGTCATTGTAATAGTAAAATTAGTGTGAGCAGGAACAGTATCATCATGCAAATATAAAATCCTATTTTTTACGTCAAAATTCAAAACAAAATCATCGTAAAAAGTACCTGCAGGAAAAAATACGGAAACATTTTCTTTTTCAAAAATATTATCTTTATTTGCCTTAATGAAATAGTTAGAAAATACAGGTTCTGCTGTAATTACCGCTGAACTAATGTCATATTGAACAGGCACTGTAATTGCTGTTTTGTTGCCAAAAAAATCAGCCACTTCAATACGATATACTTCGTCCAAATTAGGAATTGGAGTTATTTGTCCTTTTGCCTCATCTGTTTTAATAAAAGACAAACCATATTTGTTTTTCATAAATAACTTTTGAACTCTTTGTTTTGTCTTTTTGTATTTAGCGTAATCAATTAATGCATTTACATAACGCATATCATCAAACGAATACGTATCTAACTGATATCCAAAACGAGGTTGCCCATTCAAAAACGAATGAACACTGTACACTCCATTCTTATTAAACGACACATCATCGTAATCATCTGCAATAATTCCGAAGCCAATTTCACCATTCGCCACCACTTTATCGGCCAAAAAAGTCCCATCTTTTTGTAACGAATAATTCAATAAAATCGGTCGTTGCGATTTATTTACCGTTGTTTTTGTAGTCAAAGGATACACATACAAACCTGAAACAGTAGGTTTTTTGGTGTCTTTAAAACCTGAATCAAATCCAAAAAGCATCGGATTGATGATATACTCCGTTTTAGAATCGCGAATTTCAAAGTGCAAATGAGGTCCTTCTGAAGCGCCTGTGTTTCCCGAAATGGCAATCCACTCTCCTTTTTTGATTGGAATTTCTCCCGGCTTTAAGTACATTTCAATTTCAAAAGCCTGTTCTTTATAATGTGTTTTAGTTATAAAATCTTGAATTGACCCCACTGCTTTTTGCAAATGTGCATAAACCGAAGTATAACCGTTAGGATGCGTGATGTAAATAGTTTTTCCGTTTCCAAAAGTTGAAATTTTAATTCTAGATACATACCCATCAGCAGCAGCATATACTTTCAAACCTTCTTTTTGTTGGGTTTTAAAATCAAAACCTGCATGAAAATGATTGGGACGCAATTCTCCAAAATTACCTGATAATTGCATTGGAATATCCAAAGGAGGTCTAAAATAATTTTTAGGAAAATTATTTTGAGCCATAAGGGTACTGCAACACAACAAATAAAAAAGAAGGAATCTCATAAAATTTCATTTTGGCTAAGGTAAAAAAACAAACGCATAAATAAAATCGGAATTATCCCAAAAAACCATAACCCTTTGTTTAGTAATAAATTACTAATTTTTAAATAAAAAAGCAAATAAAATATTGTATTAATAAAAAGGAATACTAACTTTGTAAGATTAAGTAATGAATTGGAATAGGAATGAGTGTAATTGCGGAAATAATTGATACTCTTGAAAATAAGATTGAAAAGCTTTTCACTAGAATGGCTAGTTTAGAGAAAATCAATCAGGATTTAAAGACGGAATTGACCAATACTACAACTATCATACACAATCAGTCTCGTGAGATTGACACTTTGAAAAAAGAGTATGAAGCTCTAAAAATAGCCAACTCATTGCTCGGCAGTGAAGAAAACAAAAGAGATACTAAGCTTAAAATAAATTCATTAATTCGCGAAATTGATTACTGCATAGCACAGCTATCAGATTAAAAAAGATATGGACGAAAAGCTTAAAATAAAAATATCAATTGCAGATCGAGTGTATCCGTTAACGGTTGACCCATCACAAGAAGAAGGACTACGAAGTGCTTCTAAAAAAATTGATACTATGATTAAGCAGTTTGAAGAAAATTATGCTGTTCGTGACAAGCAAGATGTCTTAGCCATGTGTGCTTTACAATTTGCTTCTCAAGTAGAACAAAAACAAATCGATAACGCAATTGATGGAGTAGAAACCATTGAAAGATTGAGTAAAATCAATTCGATATTAGATCAATATCTCAATAAATAATACGTTCTTAACATAGACTAAGATACTGCCTACATTAGTTCAATTTGGTAAACTCAACACTAACAATTTAGAATGAGCGAATCGTCACTACTATAGCACGCCTCACTTTGGTAAGGAAGCTTGAACAGTGAGTTAGCTCAAAACTTGTCTTTTCGAGTTTATACAAGCACCTAATGTAGGCTTTTTTTATATATAAATTTTTAATTAACATGGACAACATAGTAACAATCATTATTACTGGAATTATAGGTGTTGCAGCTGGTTTTACAATCGCTAAAATCATTGAAAAAAGCAACATATCGAACCTTATCAAAAACGCAAAAAAAGAAGCCGCTTCTATTTTAAAGGATGCTAATTTTGAAGCAGAAAACATCAAAAAAGATAAAATTCTTCAAGCAAAAGAAAAATTTATCGAATTGAAATCAGAACACGAACAAGTTATTTTAGCTCGTGATAAAAAAGTAGCTGAAGTAGAAAAAAGAGTTCGCGATAAAGAATCTCAAGTTTCTAACGAATTGGCTAAAGCCAAAAAAGTAAATGACGATTACGAAGCCAAAACAGTTGAATATACTTCTAAAATTGAAGTTTTAGAAAAAAAACAAGCTGAAGTTGACAAGCTTCATAAAAGCCAATTACAACAATTAGAAGTCATTTCTGGCTTATCTGCTGACGATGCTAAAGAACAATTAATTGAAGGTTTAAAAGCAGAAGCTAAAACCCAAGCGATGTCTCAAATTCAAGATACTATTGAAGAGGCTAAATTGACTGCTCAGCAAGAAGCAAAGAAAATTATCATCAACACCATTCAAAGAGTAGGTACAGAAGAAGCAGTAGAAAACTGCGTATCTGTTTTCAATATTGAATCTGATGATGTGAAAGGTAGAATTATTGGACGTGAAGGACGTAACATCCGTGCTTTAGAAGCAGCAACTGGAGTTGAAATTATTGTTGACGATACACCAGAAGCTATTATTCTTTCTTGTTTTGATCCAGTACGTAGAGAAATTGCGCGTTTGTCATTACACAAATTAGTAACTGACGGGCGTATTCACCCAGCACGTATCGAAGAAGTGGTTGCTAAAACAGCGAAACAAATCGATGACGAAATTATTGAAGTAGGTAAACGTACCGTAATTGATTTAGGCATCCACGGATTACACCCTGAATTGATTAAAGTGGTAGGTAGAATGAAATACCGTTCATCTTACGGACAAAACTTATTGCAACACTCTCGTGAAGTATCTAAGCTTTGTGGTATTATGGCTGCCGAATTAGGATTGAATGTTAAATTAGCGAAGAGAGCTGGTTTATTACACGATATTGGTAAAGTGCCCGATACAGAAAGTGATTTACCACACGCTTTATTAGGTATGCAATGGGCCGAGAAATACGGTGAAAAAGAAGAAGTTTGTAACGCTATTGGAGCGCACCACGACGAGATTGAGATGAAATCATTATTGTCTCCAATTATCCAAGTGTGTGATGCTATTTCAGGTGCAAGACCGGGTGCAAGAAGACAAGTATTAGATTCTTACATCCAACGTTTGAAAGACCTAGAAGAAGTAGCTTACGGATTTGGCGGAGTAAAAAGCGCTTACGCTATTCAAGCCGGTAGAGAATTACGTGTAATTGTAGAGAGTGAGAAAGTTTCTGATGACAAAGCATCGAACTTATCATTCGAAATTTCACAAAAAATCCAAACTGAAATGACCTATCCAGGGCAAGTTAAAGTAACTGTAATTAGAGAAACTAGAGCGGTAAATATCGCTAAATAAGGCACTCTATATCTATAAACACAAAGTCCAAATTTCACTATTGAAATTTGGACTTTTTTATTTAATCTTTTCTAGGATGATACGTATTCATTACTTCAGTCAAGAACTTCCTATCCAAATGCACATAGATTTCAGTAGTCGTAATCGATTCGTGTCCTAACATCAATTGAATGGAACGCAAGTCGGCACCATTCTCTAATAAATGTGTCGCAAAGGAATGGCGTAACGTATGCGGACTAATAGTCTTGTTTAAATTGATTTTGGTTGCCAAATCTTTAATAATAGTAAAAATCATAGCACGAGTGAGCTGACTCCCTCTTCGATTAAGAAAGAGAGTATCTTCAAACCCTTTTTTAATTGGTACATGATTTCGAACGGTCTCCTTATACAATTCAATGTATTTTTGAGTAAGATTTCCAACAGGAACAAATCGTTGCTTATTTCCCTTACCCGTTATTTTTATGAATCCTTCATCAAAGAATAAATCTGATATCTTTAAACTCACCAATTCCGAAACACGAAGACCACAACCGTACAACGTTTCCAACATCGCTCGATTTCGTTCTCCTTCATTAGAAGACAAGTCAATTGCATTGATTAAAGCATTTATTTCTTCTACAGAAAGTGTATCAGGTAGTTTCCTACCTGTCTTTGGGGTTTCAATTAACTCTAATGGATTATCCGTTCGATAATCCTCAAAGACTAAATAATTAAAAAAACTTTTTAAACCTGAAATAATCCGAGCTTGTGAGCGAGAATTTACCTGTTTTGAAACACTATAAATGAATTGTTGAATTGTTTCTTCGGTAATTGTAACAGGAGAAACTTGAATTTGATTTTGATCTAAAAATAGATACAAGCGATCTACATCAAAAGAATAATTCTCGATGGTATTTTTTGATAATCCCCTTTCGATTCTCAAATACGACTGGTAATTTTTAATAAAGATTGTCCAATTCACATAACAAAGAAACACAATTTTTAGACATAAAAAAACCACGTCATTCAACGTGGTTCTCAATATATTGGGGGATCGTTTTAAAAATGCAATGCAAAACCAATATTCAACTGAAAAATATCAGCAGAAGCATAATTTTTATTCAAGCTTAAATTATAACGAATTCCAGGTTCAACACTCACATTATCCCCTAAGAACCAAGCATATCCTGCTTGCATTCCTAAGTAGGATGGATTTTCAGAGGCATCTTTTATTGACGCTCCTGAAAAATCTACTTGAATTGGAAATTGACTAACAATGTAATATTTAGCTCCTATTTTATATGAAAATGTATTAGTATTAATCAAATCAGTTTTTACACCTCCATACCCTAAACCCAACTTTATGGCTAAGTCATCAATAACAAAATAACCTGCTTCAGCTCCAATATTATAGGCAGAATCACCATTCGTTGTAGCATAACTAAAACTTGTATTTGATCCAACAGGAGTTCCAAAATTAGTATTGGCTTCAATTAACCATTTCCCTTCAGCTGTTTGACCACCATTAGTAGTTTTTGAGTCTTGTGCATTACAAAAAGTAGCAGTTACAATCGTAATCAGTGTTAGAATAATTTTTTTCATGATTTTAATTATTTAAAATTTATAAGTACCAAATTATATTTTTTAAGTAACCTTCATTTAATAAACTCGTTAACCTTCATTTAAACACGACAAACAACAAAAACATATGAAACTATATATTCTAATTATGTTACCTTTGTATCATATAATAAATACCCCAAACTTCTGTTATATATTAAAACCCACACTAAAACAAAAATCATGAAAAAAAATCTTATTGCAACATGTTTCTTTATTGTAGCAGCGATGACTGCTCAAGCACAAATAGTTAAATTTGGTATCAAAGGAGGTGTCAACTATGCCAATCAAACAGGGACAGAAATTACTGTAAATAGTTCAACCTACAAATCAGAAGCTATAACTAATTACCATTTTGGTATTGTTGCTGAAGTTTCGCTAGGAGAAACTTTTGCGATTCAACCAGAATTATTATATTCTACTGTAGGAGCAAACTACCAAGCCACTGGAGTAGTAACCGATATATCTAATAAATTAGGTTATATAGCTATTCCTGTTCTAGCAAAAATAAATCTAAGCAAAACCTTTAGTTTAGACTTAGGACCGCAAGCTTCTTTTTTACTAAGTAATAAAAATGATGTCACTATCAACGACACTAAATCTTTTGATTTTGGAGCTGCTGCTGGCTTAGGCATTAAAATAACAAAAGGAATCTTCTTACAAGGACGCTATGTAGTAGGACTCAGCGAGGTCTCTACAAGTGCCAAAGCTAAGAATTCTGTACTTCAAGTATCTGCAGGTTTCTTCTTCTAAAAGAAAAGTAACTATTTTATAACAACCGTTCTTTTATTGGAACGGTTTTTTTATTTTTACAAAATATAACTATCACTTATGAAAATTTGCATCATTAACGGTCCCAATTTGAATCTTTTAGGAAAACGCGAACCTGAAGTTTATGGAACCCAAACTTTTGAAGATTATTTTGACCTTTTGAAAGCAAAATTCCCTACTATTGAATTCAACTATTTTCAAAGTAATATTGAAGGAGAGTTAATTGGAAAAATTCAAGAAGTTGGTTTTTCATACGATGGAATTATTCTAAATGCAGGAGCTTACACTCACACTTCCATTGGTATTGGTGATGCTATCAAAGCAATTACTACTCCTGTTATAGAAGTCCATATTTCGAATACTTTTGGTAGAGAAAGCTTCCGTCACCAATCTTATATTTCAGGAAATGCCAAAGGAGTTATTTTAGGATTTGGGCTTAAAAGTTATGACTTGGCAATACAATCGTTTTTGTAAAAAATAAATTTATATAAAAATAAAGGCGCTGCAAATTGCAGCGCCTTTATTTTTATATTGAATCATCTGGTTCCACATGAATTAGAACATGTCCTAATTCTGGAATTTCAGCTCGTAGCGTATCTTTCAATCGATGTGCTAAATCATGTCCTTCTTTTACCGAAATAGTTGCCTTAACGGTTGCATGCAAATCGACATGGTATTTCATACCCGATTTACGAATAAAACATTTCTCAGTATCAATAATTCCTTCCACACTTCTTGAAACTATTCGAATATTTTCAATCAAATCATCGTATAAATGCTCGTCCATAATTTCGCCTAATGCAGGTCTAAAAATGAGAAAACTATTGTACAAAATAAATCCTGAAGCAAATAAAGCAGCCCAATCATCTGCTGATTCATACCCTTTCCCTAAAAATAATGCAATCGAAATTCCAATAAAAGCTGCTACTGAAGTTATAGCATCACTTCTATGGTGCCAAGCATCGGCTTTTAAAGAAGAACTGTTCGTTTCTTTACTTCTTTTCATAACCACTTGGAAAGAGTATTCTTTCCAAACAATAATTGCTCCTAAAACATATAAAGTCCACGATTTAGGTAAGTTGTGTGGAGTACCAATATTGAGAATACTTTCGTACGCAATAATCGTTGCCGAAGTAATTAAGAAACCAACTACTAAGAAAGTAATCAAAGGTTCGGCTCTTCCATGCCCGTAGGGATGATTTTCATCGGCAGGTTTATTAGAATATTTAATACCAAACAAAACCAAAAAAGACGCAAATATATCTGTAGTAGATTCTATTGCATCTGCAATGAGTGCATAGGAATTACCGAAAAAGCCTGCAAATCCTTTTATGATAGCTAGAGATGTGTTCCCAATAATACTAAAATAAGTAGCTTTAATAGCCGCTTCCACTTTTGGCATTGTATAATGTTTTATAAATTAAAAATATCGTTTAGAGATTTTACAATAAAAATGACTCTAAACGATATTTACTATTTGATTTGTATTGATTTATGCTCGAACAATTTTTGCACCAATAGCTCTTAAACGTTCATCAATACGCTCATAACCTCTGTCAATTTGTTCGATATTTTGAATTGTACTGGTTCCTTTTGCTGAAAGCGCAGCAATCAATAACGAGATTCCTGCACGAATATCTGGAGACGACATCGTAGTAGCTTTCAATTGTGATTTAAAATCATGACCAATAACTACAGCTCTGTGCGGATCACATAACATAATTTTAGCTCCCATATCAATCAATTTATCCACGAAGAACAAACGGCTTTCAAACATTTTTTGATGAATCAAAACATCTCCTTTTGCTTGAGTAGCTACAACTAATACAATACTCAATAAATCAGGAGTAAATCCTGGCCAAGGAGCATCAGCAATAGTTAATATCGAACCATCGATATCCGTTTTTACTTCATATCCATCAACGTGAGATGGAATATAAATATCGTCTCCTCGTTTCTCTAAAGTGATTCCTAGTTTTCTGAACACATTGGGAATGACACCCAAATTATCCCAACTTACGTCTTTAATTGTAATTTCTGATTTAGTCATTGCTGCTAAACCAATCCAACTTCCAATTTCGATCATATCCGGAAGGATTCTATGCTCACAACCACCTAAACTTTCTACACCCTCTATAGTTAGTAAGTTCGATCCTACTCCTGTGATTTTAGCTCCCATAGAGTTCAACATTTTACATAACTGTTGTAAATACGGTTCACAAGCAGCGTTGTAAATGGTAGTAATTCCTTTTGCCAAAACAGCTGCCATAACAATATTAGCTGTTCCGGTTACAGACGCTTCGTCTAATAGCATATGAGCACCTTTCAAGCCTTCTGCTGGAGTTTCTACTCCATAAAAATGATCTTCTTTATTGTATCGAAACTTAGCACCTAGATTAATAAATCCCTCAAAGTGCGTATCTAACCTTCTACGTCCAATTTTATCTCCTCCTGGTTTTGGAATATATCCTTTGCCAAAACGAGCCAAAAGCGGCCCAACAATCATGATAGAACCACGAAGTGCTCCTCCTTCTTTTTTGAAAGCTTCTGTTTCAAGGTAATTAACGTTCACCTCATCGGCTTGAAAAGTATACGAATTGGGTCCGTTTTTTTGAATTTTAACCCCTAAATTACCTAATAAGGTAATCAGTTTATTGATATCAATAATGTCTGGCACATTAGTAATAGTAACTTTTTCTGGGGTCAATAATATAGCACAAAGTATTTGTAAAGCTTCATTTTTTGCTCCTTGTGGTGTGATTTCTCCTTTTAGACGAATGCCACCTTCGATTTTGAAAATTCCCATTTATTTTTGTTTATTTTTTTGAAACGGTTTTGGTTTTCCTTGTTTATTATTCTTGTTGCCCATTATCTTAGGCTGACCAGCAGGTGTAATTTTGTTAGACACACGTTTATTAGTTCGCAATAAATCGGTCGTGTTTAATAACTCCTCGGTACTTTGTAATAGATTTAATTTACCATCAGACAATTCGTAAAGATGCTCAAAAATAACATCATCTTTTACTGTGTCTTTATTCCAGCTCAGGTAGGATTTTTTCATGTGATTGGCAATCACTTTTACCAAAGCATTTTTCATTTCTCCTTCTTCCCATTTGTTAGCCACATCAATCATATACTTGATGTTGTTTCCATAATATCGGTATTTTGGAAAGTTTTGTGGGTAGTGTAAAACATCTGGTTTTAGTTGTAATACTTCTCGAGAAGGGATGGGGTAAGGTGATATTACATCCAATTTAAAATCAGACATAATAAACAATTGATCCCATAATTTATGTTGAAAATCAGGCACATCTCGCAAGTGTGGATTCAGAGTACCCATAACTTGAATAATGTATTTAGCCGCTTTGTTTCGCTCCTCAGCATCTTCAATTACTGTAGCCTGATCAATTAGTTTTTGCAAATGACGACCGTACTCTGGAATAATCAAATGCGATCTTTCCGCATTGTATTCCAAATGGTGTACCACATCATTCGCATTTTCTTTGGTATATTTTGAATTCATATTTTATAGGGAAACGATACCTTCTATTACCGAAACTTCAATGTATTTATCAATTATTTCTTGCGCATCTTTCATTTGAACATCTACCGACACACTGGTAAATTTACCTGTTTTGGATTTCGTGGTTTTAATCACAGCACCCATACAATCAAAAGCATTTTCTACGCGCTCTACATTATCAGCTACCGAAGGAACGATAAATTTAAATAAATATAAAGCAGGCCAAGTATTACTCATATCCAACTCTACCTTTAATCTTTCGTAAAATTCAGCTGTTTTGTTTTCTTTCTCTTGATCCATTAGTAAACTTAAAATAAACGCAAATATAAGGTATTGATTTTAGATTTTAGAATTTCAAGTTGTTTTTTGAAACGAATCAGAATTATAGAATAGATTAATTTTTAAAATCCCAATTACTTTAGGTAAATTTGCGACTTATTTACAAAAAGTGCAAAAAGAAATCATTGTAATTATTGGCGGACCTGGAACAGGAAAGACGACTATCATTGACGGATTAGTCCAAAGCGGTTATTGTTGTTATCCCGAGATTTCTAGAGAAGTTACCGCTGAAGCACAAAAACAAGGAATTGAACAATTGTTCTTAGAAAAACCCTTACTTTTTAGTGAACTTTTACTGGAAGGAAGAAAAAAACAATTTTTTGACGCACACCAAGAACCTCACAATATTGTATTCATTGACAGAGGCATTCCTGATGTTTTAGCCTATATGCACTACATTGGCGACAGCTATCCTGCTTTTTTTGATACGGCTTGCAAAGAACATATTTACTCCAAAATATTTATTTTACCTCCTTGGGAAGACATTTATGTAAGCGATGAGGAACGCTATGAAAACTTTGAACAAGCCCAATTAATTCATAATCATTTAATAGAAACCTATCAAAAATACGGATACGAACTGATTGAGGTTCCTAAAGATAGTGTTGATAAAAGAATTCTTTTTATCTTAGATAAAATTTCAAACTAAAATAATGCAATGTAAAAGTGATTCACTTTTGCACTGAAAACCCCAACGTAGCGCCCTGAAATCTATGCAAACAGCACTAGCTATTCTTCAGAAATATTGGAAACACGATCAGTTCCGATCGCTACAAAACGAAATCATCGATTCTGTTATTAGCGGCAAGGATACGTTAGCTATTCTACCTACAGGTGGAGGAAAATCCATCTGCTTTCAGGTACCTGCTCTAATGAAAGACGGAATCTGTTTGGTCATTTCTCCTTTAGTGGCTTTGATGAAAGACCAAGTAGCCAACTTACAAGCGCGCAACATCAAAGCTATTGCTTTAACTGGCGGAATCCGTTCTGAGGAAATGATTGATTTGTTAGACAATTGTCAATTTGGCAATTACAAATTTCTGTATTTATCACCAGAGCGTTTGCAGTCGGATTGGATTTTGGACCGAATTAAAAATCTTCCTATCAATCTTATCGCTATTGACGAAGCGCATTGTGTTTCGCAATGGGGACACGATTTTAGACCTGCTTATTTAAAGATTTCCGACTTAAAAAAACATTTTCAAAAAATTCCTTTTTTAGCCTTAACAGCCACGGCAACACCAAAAGTTAAAGAAGACATTATCACCGAAACAGGATTGCAAAATCCGTCTATTTTTCAAAAATCATTTGCTAGAGAAAACATTGCCTATATGGTGATTGAAGCCGAGGACAAACTCTATACAATAGAACAAATTCTTAAAAAGAATCCGCAACCTTCTATTATATATGTTCGTAACCGACGTTCGTGTATTGACATTTCGAATCAACTTCATTCTATAGGATTCAAAGCGACTTATTATCATGGTGGGCTTTCGCCAAAAGAAAAAGACAAGAACATGGCGTTGTGGATGCAAGAAGAGGCTCAAGTAATTGTAGCTACTAATGCATTTGGAATGGGAATTGACAAAGCCAATGTAAAAACGGTTATCCATATTCAATTACCCGATAATATCGAAAATTATTATCAAGAATCAGGTCGTGCCGGACGCAATGGAGAAAAAGCTTTTGCTGTTTTATTAACAAGCCCTTCGGATGTTTTACAAGCCGAAAATCAGTTTTTATCCAACTTACCAGACAAGCCTTTTTTGAATTCGGTGTACATCAAATTGTGCAACTATTTTCAAATTGCTTATGGAGAAGGCATCAACGAACAATTTGCTTTCAACCTGAATCATTTTTGTTTGAAATACAACTTCCCGATACTAAAAACTTACAATGCTATTCAGTTCTTAGACCGACAAGGCGTCATTAGTTTGTCTCAAGAATTTTCAGAAAAGATAAGTTTGCAATTTTTGATTCCATCTAAAGAAGTCATTCGCTACATCAGTTTGAATCCCAATGACGAGGAAATTATCCTAACCATTTTACGAACCTACCCTGGCATCTATGAAATGCAAACCGCTTTTAACTTGGACTTTATCGCAAAAAAATCCAATCATAAAGCTACCGAAGTGCAAGCTGTTCTACACAAATTAAAAGAGAAAGACATTATTGAGTATCACGCAAAGAACAATGATACTTCGATACTCTTTAACGAAATTCGCGAAGACGAACGAACCATTAATCGGGTAGCAAAATATTTAGAAAGACAGAATCAGTTAAAAAAAGAACAATTACAATCGGTAGTGCAATATATAAATGAGAAGCAAACTTGTAAAAATCGATTAATTTTGGCTTATTTTGGCGAAAAATCAGATACTGACTGCGGAATTTGCTCGTATTGCATTAGCCAAAAGAAAGTGACCCGTAATACTAAAACTCTTTCTAATGCTATACTTACATTATTACAAACTGAAGAGTTAACGTCGAGAGAAATCCAAGAAAAAAATCAGATCGATACCGCTACTGTTATCGAAATGCTTCAATATTTATTAGAACAAGAACAAATCGTCATCAAGGCGAACAACAAATACACAATTAAACACTAATGGAGAAATTACGAATCGTTTTTATGGGTACTCCTGAATTTGCCGTTGGCATTTTAGACACTATTTTACAAAATAAGTACGAAGTAGTTGGCGTAATTACAGCCGCAGACAAACCCGCTGGCCGTGGACAAAAAATAAAATATTCCGCCGTAAAAGAATATGCTTTGGCACACCAACTTCCTTTATTGCAACCTACCAATTTGAAAGACGAACGTTTTTTAGCCGAATTAAAAGCTCTAAACGCCAACTTACAAATAGTAGTTGCTTTTAGAATGTTGCCTAAAGTAGTCTGGGAAATGCCATTGCTTGGCACATTCAATCTTCACGCTTCGCTCCTACCTAATTACAGAGGTGCCGCACCTATCAATTGGGCGATTATCAATGGAGAAGCCAGAACAGGCGTAACCACTTTTTTTATTGATGATAAAATAGATACAGGAGCCATGATATTGAATGCCGAAACTCCTATTAGTAAGACCGAATCAGCCGGAGAATTACACGACCGATTGATGCAATTGGGTAGCGAAACGGTAATCCAAACTTTGGCATTGCTTGAAAAAGGAAATGTAACTACGACCATTCAGCAAGACACTGCCGATATTAAAACGGCTTACAAATTAAATAAAGAGAATTGTAAAATTGATTGGACAAAATCAGCCTCAGAAATTCATAACCTTATAAGAGGTTTAAGTCCTTATCCTGCCGCTTGGTGTTTCTTTGGGGATAAAGGAGAAGAATGGAATGTCAAAATATATGAAGCAAATAGTATTTATGAATCCCATTCTTTGGCTATTGGCCAATTGATTTGTACCAAAAAAGAAATGAAAATTGCCGTACACGATGGATTCATTCAAATCCAGAATTTACAGTTTCCAGGTAAAAAGAAGATGACTACTGCCGAATTTTTGAATGGCATTCAATTTACAGAAAATGCCAAAGCCTATTAAACTTCAAAAAAACGAGTATTTATTACGTTTTCGGACAAGAAATCTCTTACTTTATAAACAAAAAATCAAAGTTATTAACAAAATACCTCTAAATTGTATTTTTCCCTTGCACAGAAAGGATTTCCTGCTAAATTTGTTTAACAATTTTTTTTAACCAACAATTAATAACGTATTATTATGAACAAATCAGAATTAATCGACGCTATCGCTGCTGACGCAGGAATTACTAAAGCAGCTGCAAAATTAGCTTTAGAATCATTTTTAGGAAATGTAGGTGGTACTTTGAAAAAAGGTGGAAGAGTATCTTTAGTAGGTTTCGGATCTTGGTCAGTTTCTAACAGAGCTGCAAGAGATGGTAGAAATCCACAAACTGGAAAAACTATCAAAATCGCTGCTAAAAATGTAGTAAAATTCAAAGCTGGTGCTGAATTAGAAGGAGCTGTAAACTAATTAAAGTTTTCCTGATATAACAAAAACCTTCCTTTTGGGAGGTTTTTTTTTACCTTTTATCGATTTAATTTGATCACATACGATTTTTATTGTTAATTTTAATGAAAATTGAAGCCATGATTTCAGCAAAACTAAAAAAGGGACAACTTCTTATAGCCGATCCTTATATAATTGGTGACGCATCATTCAATAGATCTGTGATTTTATTAACTGATCATGATCAAGAAGGCTCTGTCGGGTTTATTATTAATAAGCCGCTCAAATATTCCATTAATGAATTACTACCAGACATAAAGGCATCTTTTAAAGTCTATAATGGAGGTCCTGTAGAGCAAGACAACTTGTATTTCATTCACAATGTACCCGAATTAATCCCAAATAGTGTGGAGATATCCAATGGTATTTATTGGGGTGGTGATTTTGAATCTGTAAAAGAATTGATTAACCAACGAAAAATCAACAAGACCAATATTCGGTTTTTTCTTGGATATACGGGTTGGGAAGAAGATCAATTAGAATCTGAGATGGAACACAACTCTTGGATTGTCACAACAAATAGTTATGAAAATAAAATTATTGGCAAATCCACCATTCATTTTTGGAAAGAAAAAATTATCGAATTAGGGGGTGATTATCTCATTTGGTCTAATGCACCCGAAAATCCATATTTGAATTAATTTATTACCAATTCATTCAATTTTTGAATTAGTACATTCGCTATCGTAGTGGTAAATTCTTTTTTTCTATATTTAGTTATAGACTGAATCCCTTTGATAACATTTGTAAAAAACAATTCATCTGCTTTTTGTAAGTCAAACGGAGAAATCACAGCTTCAATTATTTCTAAACCTTCAATTTTTTTAGCCAAAGTAAGCACTTGCTTTCTCATAATTCCATTAATACAACCTTCTGAAAGAGGTGGTGTAATAAGCGTATTACCTTGCAACATGAATATATTGCCTTGTAAAACCTCAACTACATTCTTACTGTCATTAAGTAAAATACAATTGTCTAAGCTGTTTTCATTAGCATAAATACTTGCTGTTACATTAATCACTTTATTAGTCGTTTTTAAAGTCGATAGTAATTGTTTACTAATATAGAAATCCTTGTATAAATCCACTTCACACTCCTTAGTCTCAAAAACAAAAGATTGATTCTCTAAAAAACTAGTATGAATTAAAAAAGAAATATTATTAGTAATAGGCAAATAAAATCCCCCATCATTACGATAAACTGTGATTCGAGCACGAGCCGAATTAGAAAATCCATTATTTTTTACTACAGATACTATTTGTTCTTCAAAATATTCCATAGTAAAATTCATAGGGATTTCCATTCGAAGTATACGCATGGAAGCCATCAATCTAAAATAATGATCTTCTAAAAAGAGAATTTTACTATTTACAATTTTTACCGTTTCAAAAACCGCATCTCCATATAAAAAAGCACGATTTTGAGTTAACATATTCTCCTGAGCACTACTATCTCCGTTAAAATTGATCATAAAAAAACCCTGAATTTTGTTCAGGGCAAATATAAGTTATAAAATACAACTTATTATACCGATCCTATAAGATGTTTCAAATCAGAAATTTGATTTTCCCATAATTGCTTGGCTTCATCCAACTCGTCTTGGAAAGCAAAATCAATTACTAACAACGAAACGTCTTTAGTAATTTCGTCTTCAAGGATGTGTAACTCAAAAAAATAGTCTGTATCTTTTCCATTATCATCCACCCATTTGAATTTTACTTTCTCTCCTGATTTTTTAGAGGCTAATCGGGCTTTTTCTTGTGAGTCATTCCAAATGAATGTAAAAAATTCACCTCGAGAGTTAACATTATCAGCGAACCACTCTGACAAACCAGATGGAGTTGAAATATATTGATACAATAATTGAGGTGAAGAATTAATAGGGAATTCTATCTCGTAACGTATTTTTGAATCCATGAATACTGTTTAATATTTTTTGTGAAATATAAGAATATAAACTCAAAAAAAAAGTGTTTTTAATAATATTTTTTTATCTATTTATACTTGCAAACATTATTATTATTTCTATATTTGCACCCGCATTGAGAGATGCATGACCAATAAAAAAGGCGAGGTAGCTCAGTTGGTTAGAGCGCAGGATTCATAACCCTGAGGTCACGGGTTCAACTCCCGTCCTCGCTACTAAAAGTAAAACCCCTAATACTAATGTGTTAGGGGTTTTTTAATGACTTTAACACCTTAATCATTCCTGTTCTTGTCTTGTTCAAAATAGCAATATTGATTTTCAGACTATTTCTTAGAGTTTTATTTCATAATCCATTATATATAGAAAAAGCCAATACAAAATAAAAATTTGTATTGGCTGCATCTAAAAACAACAATATCTAAAACTAAAACTCTATTTCGTAAACCATTAATTCGAAAAAGATAAAAACCAAAACTATTTTTGTTGTCAATTTAAATGTATTTTTAAATCTATAGAGCTAAACTCTTTATCATAAACTCCTCAGCTTTCTCAACCATATTCTTACTGCCACAGAAAAAAGAAATACGTTGATGTAATTCTACAGGTTGGATCTCCATTATTCTATCCATTCCGTTCGAGGCCTTACCGCCTGCTTGCTCTGCAATAAAAGCCAAAGGATTACATTCATACAATAAACGCAATTTTCCTTTTGGCGATTTGGAACTTGTTGGATAGATATAGATACCTCCCTTAATCATGTTTCTATGAATATCAGAAACCAGACTACCAATATATCTTGAAGTATAAGGTCTGTCTCCTTCTTCTTGTTGACAATATTTAATATAATCTTTTACTCCTTGCGGAAATTGACTGTAATTCCCTTCATTCACAGAATAAATTGAGCCATCAACAGGAAACTTCATATTAGGATGTGACAAATAGAACGTCCCGATAGCTGGATTCAGCGTAAATCCATTTACTCCAAACCCTGTGGTATAAACTAACATAGTAGAAGTACCATAAATAACATAACCCGCAGCCACTTGATTGACTCCCGGCTGAAGAAAATCATCTAAAGTTACCGGAGTACCTACAGGAGTAATTCGTCTATAAACAGAAAAAATAGTTCCTACAGACACATTAACATCAATATTTGAAGACCCATCCAATGGATCCATCAAAACCACATATTTATTATTATTACTATTATCAGAGCCTTCAATAGTAATAAAGTCATCATTCTCTTCAGATGCTATTCCGCAAACAATCTCACGATTAATTAAGGTTTGAATAAATATTTCATTAGCATACACATCTAACTTCTGTTGTTCTTCTCCCTGAACATTCTGTTCTCCGACAGCACCAACAATATCAACTAATCCTGCTTTATTTACCTTATAATTAACCACCTTAGCAGCCAATCGAATCGAATTTATGATTCGAGATAATTCGCCAGAAGAGTATTGAAATTCATTCTGATTCTCAATTATAAATTCACCTAAAGTTTTATTATTATCTTTCATTACCTTATTTATTTTATGATTAAAAAGATTAAGACTTACTAATAGTAGTATAAGTGACCAAACACACTCTCAATTAAATCAAGAGTTCAGATTTTACACTACTCGAATTTTGATATAAAATTAAAGATAATTTATCTATCTAATCATTTTAATAAAAATAATTTATATGTAATCGATTGCACAAATATATAAATTATAATTTTGTCAGCAAAAAAGATTCTGACAATAGTTAAAATTAAAATATATACTATTCCTTTAAACTGACTCACTCGTAACTATTTTGAAATCAAAAAATAGGATCCTATTTCTATTTTTTATTATAATTTTATATTTTTTTAATTTAATCCATCGTAATGAAACATTTTATTTTATTCTCTTTATTAATATTTTCATTGATACCCCTAAATTCAATGGCACAGAAGTCAATTCTGCTTTTCAATCAGAATAACCTAAAAGGATGGTACGCTTTTGAGCCAGAAACAGGAAAACACCAGCAAGGTTTGGAGATTTTTGACGTTGAAAATAAAATGATCCGTTGCTATGGAAAAAAAGCGGGGTACCTAATTACAAAAAAATCATTCCGAAATTTCAAATTAACGGTGGAATTTAGATGGAATACTGATAGTACTTTTGTTAGAAAAAACAATAGTAAAAATAGCGGGGTCATGTACCTTGTTCCCAAAGAAACACCTGACGAATTGTGGCCTAAAGGAATTCAATTCCAAATCAAAGAAGGTGGATCCACAGGCGATTTTGTCTTGCTTCAAGAAGTCACTCTAACAATTAACGGAATCCAAACTCAACCTGGAAAAAGCGTAGTTGCTAAACGTTTTCAAGAAGCCGAAAACCCTATAAATGAATGGAATACTCTCGTAATTACTTCAAACAACGGAACTATTACTCAAGAATTGAATGGTAAATTAGTAAATGAAGGAACTAATTCCTCTGTAACTAAAGGTAGAATTCTACTGCAATACGAAGGGTTTCCTATTGATTTCAGAAGAGTGGAGGTTCTTAAATTAAAGTAATCTGCCCCCCTTATTTCATTCAATCTATGTTATTAAATCATTAAATCCTTCCATTCTCCTTTTTGCATTTATATTTATCGTAATATTGCAATATATTAATACAGCAAATGGGAATTACTAAAACAGAAGGATTTACAGCAGAACAAAACGAACTGGCTATTTTAGCTAAAGCCATAGGACATCCTGCACGAATTGCTATCATTCAATACCTATTAAAAATAGATTCTTGTATTTGTGGTGACATTGTCAATGAATTACCTCTAGCACAACCTACCGTTTCACAACATCTAAAAGAATTGAAAAACGCAGGTTTAATCAAAGGAAATATAGAAGGCACTTCCATTTGTTATTGTATTAACGAAGAAGGTTTTAACAAATTAAAAGGCTTTTTCCAAAATATTAATGCGTATCTTACTAAGAAAGAATGTTGTTAACTAAAATCATAAAATCATGACACTTTCAGCAATTAAATCCGAATTAAAAAAAGCGACTACTATTGCTTTTCAATTGCCAAATGGCGAACTCGTAGCGCCTCACTTTCATGTGACTGAAGTAGGCAAAGTGACCAAACATTTCATCGACTGTGGCGGCACAGTTCGAACAGAAGAAGTTGCTAATTTTCAACTATGGGAAGCTAATGATTACGACCACCGTTTGCATCCTGAAAAACTAATTACCATTATCGAATTATCAGAAAAAACATTAGGCATTCCTGATTTAGAAATCGAAGTAGAATACCAAATGAAAGATAGCATCGGTAAATTCGGTTTAGAATTTGACGGAACTCATTTTCAATTAACTTCAAAATTGACTGATTGTCTAGCCAAAGACAATTGTGGTATTCCTGAAAATCAATTACAACCCAAAGTAGGACAATGGAAAGCAAAAGCTACTTCTTGTTGCTCACCTGATTCCAATTGTTGTTAAATCAAAATAAATAGAAAATGTTCCAAAACATAACTACAACTTTAGAAAGCATTTCTAAAACTACTCTTTCTAACGAAAGAAAAGAAATCCTCCAACCTTTAATTGACTATATTCAAACCAAAATCGACACACAACAACCGATTCGTCTGAATTTCATTTGTACACACAATTCAAGACGCAGTCATTTATCACAAATTTGGGCACAAACCATGGCATTCCATTTCGGAATTAAAAATGTATTCTGCTATTCGGGTGGAACAGAGGCTACCGCTATGTTTCCTAAAGTAAGAGAAACATTAGTCAATCAAGGATTTCAAATTCAACAATTAAGTAGTGACAAAAATCCTGTATATGCTGTAAAATACGACGAAAATGAAGCTGCTATTATCTGTTTTTCAAAAACATTTGATGACGCTTTTAATCCGAATAGTTTATTTGCAGCAATCATGACGTGTTCCTCTGCCGATGCGGGTTGCCCATTCATTGCTGGAGCCGAAAAACGCTTACCCATTCGCTACGACGACCCCAAAGCCTTTGATGGAACCGACTTAATGGATGTAAAATATGCTGAGCGTAGCTTGGAAATTGCTTCAGAACTGTATTATGTTTTTTCCAAAACAAAAAACTAATAATTTCACTAAAAACATAACCCCAAAACTTAATATTTCTTAATTTTTTAATGGTTGACTAATGAAAAAAAGACTTAATTTTTTAGACCGATTTTTAACCCTATGGATATTTTTAGCCATGCTAATTGGCGTTGCTATTGGCTACTTTATCCCAAATACCGCTGATTTTATCAATTCTTTTTCTACTGGAACGACCAATATTCCTTTGGCTATCGGGTTGATTTTAATGATGTATCCACCTTTGACTAAAATTGACTTTTCGAAAGTTCCTCAAATGTTTGAAAAACCAAAACTCCTTACCGCTTCCTTTTTCATTACGTGGATTGTAGGACCGTTTTTGATGTTTTCATTAGCTGTTTTATTCTTAAGAGATTATCCCGAATACATGACAGGACTAATCATTATTGGGCTAGCACCTTGTATTGCTATGGTTATTGTTTGGAACGAACTCGCCGAAGGTAACCGCGAACTCACTGCAGGATTAATAGGAATCAATAGTCTTTTACAAGTTTTTTTCTTCAGTTTGTATGCCTATTTCTATCTAGAGATTATGTTACCTCTTTTTGGTATCAAAGGCTTAGCACTGAACATTACTATTGCTGAAATTGCTCAAACCGTTGGAATCTATTTAGGCATCCCTTTCGTATTAGCACTAACTAGTCGTTATGCCATTAAAAAATTCATTGGCGACAAATGGTTCAACCAACAATTCCTTCCTTTTGTGTCTCCCATTACCCTGATTGCTTTATTGTTTACCATTGTAGTAATGTTCAGTTTAAAAGGTGAAATGATTGTCGATTTACCTTTGGACGTACTTCGTATCGCTTTACCTCTAGTAATTTTCTTTGCCATTATGTTTACATTAATGTTTTTTGTGAGCAAAAAAATTGGCGCTAATTATCGTGATGCTGTAGCCTTATCTTTCACAGCTTCTGGGAATAATTTCGAATTAGCCATTGCAGTTTCCATAGGTGTTTTTGGAATCAATAGTGGACAAGCTTTTGCGGGTGTGATTGGCCCATTAGTCGAAGTTCCTGCTTTAATTACTTTAGTGAATGTAGCGTTTTGGTGGAGAAAAAAGTACTTTAACCAATAATGGATTTAAGTAAACATTAACTTTATTTTAAAAATCAATCTTGAAATTTATTTTATATTTGTGAGAGATTGAAAACTAAAAATCAAACAGAAAAAAAATAAGATTATGAAAAAAGTAGTTGCTATCCTAGCCTTGGCTTTGTTTACTGTAAGCATGAATGCTCAAGAAGCAAAACAAGAGAAAAAAGAGAAAAAAGAAATGAGTGTAACCATGAAGCACGATAAAAAAATGAGTGCTGACGAAGTTGCAAAATGTAAAGCCAAATGCAAAGCAGAAGGCAAAAAATGTGATGCTAAAATGGAAACAGCATCAGGTAAAAAATGTTGTGCAAAGAAATAATCATTGCCGTTTTATTTTACAATACAAAAGCCTCTTATCAGAGGCTTTTTTTATTTAACACGAATACTCCATTCAAAATCCATTTCAGAGACTTGGACACCCTGTTCATTCGTTCCAATGGATTTCATCCAAAAGGTTTGTCCTTCGCCTGTTGCTATTGTATTTTGAATCGCTTCTTCAATTAAATGACCATCGTTGCAGGTAAACGTAATACGTCCCGTTGCTTTTTTAGTAAAATTACCTTTATTATTAGCCACCAACATGGATATCTTACGACCACTTTTTTGAATATGGTACATCACTAAAGCCCCTGTACTCAGCTCAGCACCCATAGCTTGAACTGCAAAATACATAGACTGAAACGGATTCTGGTTGATCCAACGGTGTTTTACCGAAACTACACATTGATTAGCGTCTATGGTTTGTACTCGGACTCCACAAAGGAAAGCCGAAGGCAATTTGAACAACAAAAATCGATTCAATTGAGATGCTGTAATTGTCATAAGAGATAATTTTTAGTAAAAATAGTAAATTAGATTCGATTTTACATCACACCCCTAATACTCAAGTAAACAACTGATTAACAATATTTAAACTTAGCTCTATCATCGTTTTAAATGTTAATTTTATGTTAATATTTACTACTATGCAAAACAAGATACTGTCTTTTAGATATATATTTGCATAAGAAATTACTATACACTTGTATTATGCTAACAAATTCAGAAAAAAATTGGGCAACTTTGACACATTTAAGTGCGTTAAGTCAGTATTGTTTTCCGTTGGGAAATTTTGTTCTACCTATCATTATTTGGAGTTCAAAAAAAGATCAATCGGATTTTGTAGATGCTAATGGAAAGCAAAGTTTGAATTTTCAATTGAGCATTTTATTGTACTCATTGATTTTGGGAGCTATAATTATTCCTGTTTTCATTATTACCTTTTTAAAGCAAATTCCATTGTATGAATTGACACAACACCACCATTTTACAATTGAAGATTTTAATTTTGCTGAAAATATTGGACTAATTACCACCGGAGTAATTGCGCTATTCTTTTTAGCTTGCTTAAAAATAGTCGAATTTTTCTTGATTATTCAAGCTTCGGTCAAAACAGCTAACGGAGAACCATACAACTATCCTTTAACCATAAAATTCATGAAATAAAGTGTACCCCTAGCCCCGATTAAAATGAAAATCCTTTTTATGGAGCACAGCGAAATAAAAAGATTGTAATGGAAAGCGGGAAACAGCTCCTTAACAAAAAAATAAAAAGAAATGAATATAGAAAACACTAAAGCCCAAATGCGTAAGGGTGTCCTCGAGTTTTGCATCCTCTCTGTTTTGAAAGAGAAATATGCCTACACCTCGGAAATCTTAGACACCTTGAAAAACGCCAAATTATTGGTAGTGGAGGGAACGATTTACCCACTTTTGACACGCTTAAAAAACGACGGTTTGTTAGATTATCGTTGGGAAGAATCTACTTCTGGACCACCTAGAAAGTATTATGGTTTGACCGAAGATGGACAAACTTTTTTAAATGAATTGAATGGCACTTGGATGGAATTATCGAATGCCGTAAACTTAATCACCAATCAAAACGAATAGTCATGAATAAAACTGTAACCATAAATTTAGGCGGAATTGTATTCCATATTGATGAAGATGCATACCAAAAATTATCGCGCTATTTTGATGCTATCAAACGTTCTTTAACGAATTCATCTGGACAAGACGAAATTATTAAAGACATTGAAATGCGTATTTCGGAATTGCTGGGTGAAAAATTACTTTCAGACAAACATGTAATTGGTTTAAAAGAAATCGACGAAGTGATTGCTGTAATGGGACAACCGGAAGATTACATTATTGAAGAGGAACCAAAAAGCGAACCCGCTTATCAAGCGCACAAAAAATCTAAAAAATTGTACCGAGATAAAGACAAAGGGATGATTGGTGGTGTAGCTGCTGGTTTAAGCCATTATTTCGGGATTGATGTGGTTTGGATTCGAGTGCTTTTATTATTGTTTTTCTTTGGTTTAGGAACGGGAGTATTAGCTTATATTATTTTATGGATTGCTACACCTGAAGCAGTAACTACTTCCGAAAAACTAGAAATGACAGGAGAGCCCGTAACTATTTCGAGTATTGAGAAAAAAGTACGCGAAGAATTTGATTCGGTTTCTGAAAAATTTAAGAATGTAGATTATGACAAATACGGTAATCAAATTAAAACTGGAGCGGACAAATTAGCCGGTTCATTAAGCGAAATCATTACCAATATTTTCAAAGTTTTTGCAAAATTTTTAGGGGTTATTCTTATTATTACAGGACTTACTGTTTTGTTTTTCTTATTTGTTGGCATTTTTACTTTAGGGACAGGTGCATTTATTGAATTTCCTTGGCAAGAATTTGTCAATGCAGGTAATTTTACAGATTATCCAATTTGGGTATTTGGATTATTAATGTTTTTAGCAGTGGGAATTCCGTTCTTTTTCTTGACGTTGTTAGGATTTAGATTATTATCCCCTACTATAAAATCTATTGGAAGTATTGCAAAATACACGCTATTAGCTTTATGGATTTTAGCCATTGCTGCATTGATTTCTATTGGTATTCAGCAGGCTTCAGAGGTGGCTTACGAAGGTAAAACTGTTCAAAAAGAAAACTTGAATATGCAACCTATAGATACACTTCAAATTAAATTTAGATACAACGAATATTACACGAAAGACATCGATGACAACGACAATTTTAGATTTGTTCAAGATGCCTCAAACAACCAATTAATTTACTCTAATAATATTCGATTTGAAATTTTAAAAACAGATGAAAAATTACCTTTCATCCAAATTGAAAGAATGGCAAGAGGAAAATCGTTCCAAGAAGCCAAAAAACGTGCTGAAAAAATTCAATATGGGTTTAAATTAGACGGAAATCAATTAATTTTAGACAATTATTTATTGACTAGTGTAACCGATAAATTCCGCGATCAAGAAGTAGCTATCTATTTGTATTTACCTAAAGGAACACTATTCAAAGTAGACGAATCTGCGCAGCATTATGACGAATCCGATAATGAATTTTTTAATTTGCATTTCAGTTCAGATGATTATACTTACAAAGTAAATAGTACACAAGTAAAATGTTTGAATTGTCCAGAAAATGAAAATGAATACAATGATGTGGAAACAGGAATTACAGAAGATAGTACTGGTAACGATACCGTAGTTACCACTACTGTTAAAGTAAACGGAGAAGTTGTTACAGTAAACCAATCAGCTAAAAAAGGGTTGACTGTAAATAAAGAAGGTGTAATTATAAAAAAACAATAGCTATGATTAAAATTATCACTTGGATTACGAAAATTATTGTAATTGTACTTACCGCACTATTCTTCAGTGGTTGTCATTTCGACTACAATAGTATAAAAGGAAGTGGAAATATCACTACCGAAAACAGAAAAATAACAGAAAAATTTACAGGTATTGATGTTAGCAGTGCTATCGAATTAACAATTGAACAAGCTGACAAAACTGAAATTGTAGTAGAAGCAGATGATAATCTTCAAAACACGATTTTGACCGAAGTTAAAAATGGTAAGTTGATTATTTCTAATGCATCCTACACCAACATTCACAATGGCACAAGAAAAGTATTTGTAAAAATGCCTGTTATTGAAGAATTAGAAGCTTCAAGTGCAGCTACTATTACTGGTAAAAACACGTTAAAAGGAAATCAAATTTATGTGAAATCCTCCAGTGCTGCTACAATTAATTTGAATCAGCTTGAAATGGATGCTATTGTTTCAAATTCGAGTAGTGGAAGTAATATCAAACTAAAAGGATTAACATTAAAATTAGAATCAACCGCCTCAAGCGGAAGTACTACTAAATGTTCCCAATTATTAGCCAATGAGGTAATTGCAGATGCTTCAAGCGGCGCTTCGATTGAAGTACATCCTGTTCTCAGTTTAAAAGCCGAAGCTTCAAGTGGTGCCTCTATCCATTATAATGTAGTTCCAAAGACTATTAATCAAAAATCGAGTTCTGGAGGAAGCATAAACCAAGACTAATCTTTTCTATTTATAAATAAGAAAAATCATTCATCACAAGTGAATGATTTTTTTATATTTGTATAAAACCTATTAGCCATGAAACTAAAAATTTACTTTTCAATTATAGCGCTTATTTTTTCATCAAGTATACTACTAGCTCAAAAAGCAGAAAAAATAAAAGGGTCAAAAGTAGTTACAACTTCAACCAAAGAAATCACATCGTTCAATGCCATTGAAGTCGAAGACAATCTAGAAATTAATTTAGAAAAAGGAGATAAAAACGAAATCAAAATTGAAGCAGATGATAATTTACACGACATTATTAGCCTCAATGTACAAGATGAGATTCTTATCATTTCAACTTCCAAAGAAGCCCAAAACTTCAAAAAACTTGCTGTAAAAGTGACTTACACCAATGATTTAAATTTAGTTACTACTAAAGACGAATCAATTGTTAACGCAATCCAAGAAATCACATTAGACAATATCACTTTTAAAACGCTAAATAAATCGAAACTTTTCTTGAATGTCAATTCTAAAAACTTCATACTTCAATCCAACGACAAATCAAAAATAGAACTCAATCTAAAAGGAGAAAGCACTTTTATTGAGCTAAGCAAAAACACTTCCTTAAAGGCTTTAATTAATTGTACTAATTTAAAATGTGATTTGTATCAAAAAGCAACCGCAACTTTGGAAGGAGATGCTCACAATACAACCTTACGATTAGACAATTCGGCAGAACTAACTGCACGCAATTTTAATAGTAAAAATACAGACATAACCATAGAAGGAAGTGCCTCTTGTAGCCTATTAGCCGAAAACACGATAATCATTGATGCGACTGACAAAACCGAAATAGAGTTGTATGGCAGTCCAAAAATAGAAATACGTAAACTCGCTGGGGAAACAAAACTATTCAAGAAATCTACTTCCAAAAAATAAAAAGGAAAAGCCAGAACATAAAAAAAGTCCCGAAACTGGGACTTTTTTTATTAGTGTAAAACGGTATTAATGACCTTTGGCTGCCAAATATCGTTCGGCGTCCAAAGCCGCCATACACCCCGTACCTGCAGCTGTAATAGCTTGACGGTACACATGATCAGCTGCATCACCTGCCACAAAAACTCCCGCTACATTTGTTTTTGACGTACCTGGAGTATTGACAATATAACCTGTTTCATCAAGTGTAATATATTCTTTAAAAATAGCCGTATTCGGTTGATGACCAATAGCAACAAAGAAACCTGTTGCTGGGATTTCAAAAACTTCGTCAGTCGTTTTATTTTTCGCTTTAACACCTGTTACTACTTGTTCGTCTCCTAAAACCTCTACCGTATCGTGATTCATTAAAATAGTGATATTCTCTGTAGCGCGAACACGCTCTTCCATAATTTTGGAAGCTCTAAATTTCTCGCTACGCACTAACATAGTCACTTTTTTACACAATTTAGACAAATAATGGGCTTCTTCACAAGCAGAATCTCCCGCTCCAACAATAACTACTTCTTGATTTCTGTAGAAGAATCCATCACAAACTGCACAAGCAGAAACACCACCACCCATTTTCAAATAGTGCTGTTCTGAAGGTAACCCTAAATATTTTGCCGAAGCTCCTGTAGAAATAATTACCGTTTCGCAATGCAATTCAATACTATCATTAATCCAAACTTTATGAACTGGACCTGAAAAATCTACTTTAGTAGCCCAACCGTCACGAATATCAGCACCAAAACGCTGTGCTTGCGCTTGCAATTGCATCATCATCTCTGGTCCTGTTACTCCATCTACATAACCCGGAAAATTCTCTACTTCATTAGTTGTTGTTAATTGTCCTCCTGGTTGCATTCCTTGGTACAAAATGGGGTTCATATTAGCTCTTGCAGCATAAATAGCAGCTGTGTAACCTGCTGGCCCAGAACCTATAATAAGGCATTTAATTTTTTCGATTGTATCTGACATAGTAGTACTTATTTGTATATTTTTTATAGATAACAAAGGTAGTTTTTAAATAAAAACTGCAAACAAAAAAACTGCATTTTTAGTCATTAAAAAATAATCATCGTCTATTTTCACTTTTAACTTGCTAAAATAAAAATTAATTCTATCTTTGCACTCGCGTTACGGGGTGTAGCGTAGCCCGGTTATCGCGCCTGCTTTGGGAGCAGGAGGCCGCAGGTTCGAATCCTGCCACCCCGACAAAAATCCTTTTTGCTTTGCAAAAGGGATTTTTTATTTTTACACTTATTCTGTTGCAATTACACATCAATAAACGAGGCTCAAATTAAACTACAAATACACTTTCAGTAGTTGTCAAATCGCAACAAATCAAGTCGTAACAAATGTTAACAAAATAGATTTTCAGAAACGAGAATTAATTGTATTTTTACCATTCAAAATTCAAAAAAATAAATGGGTAAAATCATTGCTATTGCCAATCAAAAAGGAGGAGTTGGAAAGACTACTACATCAGTAAATCTTGCCGCTTCCTTAGGTGTTTTAGAAAAAAAAGTATTACTAATTGATGCTGATCCTCAAGCAAATGCCACTTCGGGATTGGGAATTGATGTCGAATCAGTTGAAATTGGTACCTACCAAATTTTAGAACATAGCCATTCGCCAAAAGAAGCCATCATCAGTTGTTCGGCTCCGAATGTAGATATAATCCCTGCTCATATTGACTTGGTTGCCATCGAAATCGAATTGGTAGACAAAGAAAATAGAGAGTACATGCTAAAACAAGCATTGCAAAGCGTGAAAGACGACTATGATTTTATCATTATCGACTGTGCCCCTTCTCTTGGATTATTAACTCTGAACGCCCTAACCGCATCAGACTCTGTAATTATTCCTATTCAATGCGAATATTTTGCTCTAGAAGGTTTAGGGAAATTATTGAATACTATCAAAAGTATTCAGAAAATTCACAATCCAGAATTGGACATTGAAGGATTGTTATTGACCATGTTCGATTCACGTTTGCGTTTATCCAACCAAGTGGTTGAAGAAGTACAAAAACATTTTAACGATATGGTATTCGAAACCATCATCCAAAGAAATATCAAATTAAGCGAAGCGCCAAGTTTTGGCGAAAGCATTATAAATTATGACGCTACAAGTAAAGGAGCTACCAACTACTTGCATTTAGCTCAAGAAGTAATACAAAAAAACAGCAACTAACTGTATGGCAAAAGCAATAAAAAAACAAGCTTTAGGAAGAGGATTATCTGCATTACTAAAGGATCCAGAAAACGATATTAAATCAGCACATGATAAAAATGCCGATAAAGTTGTTGGAAACATTATTGAGCTAGAAATTGATGCCATTGAAATCAATCCATTTCAACCTCGAAGCAATTTTAACGAAGAATCATTAAAAGAATTAGCCACTTCTATCAAGGAATTAGGCGTAATTCAACCCATTACTGTTCGTAAATTAGACTTTAATAAATACCAATTGATTTCGGGAGAGCGTCGTTTGCGTGCTTCTACTTTGGTAGGTTTAAAAACAGTTCCTGCTTACATCCGAATTGCTAATGACAACGAATCATTGGTTATGGCTTTGGTGGAAAACATCCAACGCCACGACTTAGATCCTATTGAAATTGCGCTTTCGTACCAACGATTGATGGACGAAATTGAATTAACTCAGGAGCAAATGAGTGAACGTGTAGGAAAAAAACGCTCCACTATTGCCAATTATTTGCGTTTGTTAAAACTTGATCCAATCATTCAAACTGGTATTCGCGATGGGTTCATCAGTATGGGACACGGTCGTGCTATTATCAACATTGAAGACTTAGACGTTCAAACTGATATTTACCAAAAAATTGTAAGTCAAAATTTATCCGTTCGTGATACTGAAGCCTTAGTTAAAAGCTATCAAGACAGCTTGAAACCAAAACCAGCTACTAAAGCTAAATCGGTTTCTTTTGAAGTGGCTCCAAGCGAAAAAAATAAATTTACCGACTATTTCGGAACCAAAGTGGACATCAAAGTAGCTGGAAATGGCAAGGGTAAAATTACCATTCCTTTTCACTCTGAAGAAGACTTCAATAGAATTGTCAAATTAATCAAAGGATAGTGCATAAAACTCTTTTCATAGCTATTTTCTTTTTGTTTTTGGGAAACACCGCCGTTTTTGCACAAGCTAAAACTGTTACCCCAAAAACAGCAAAAGACAGCTTGAAATCGATCAATATTGACCCTTTAACCCCTGCAAAAGCCGCTTTTTATTCGGCTGTCTTACCCGGTTTAGGTCAAGCCTACAATAAAAAATACTGGAAAATCCCTTTGGTATATGGTGCTATTGGAACCAGTCTTTATTTTTATATTGATAGCAACAACAAATACCATCAGTATCGAGATGCTTATAAACGAAGATTAGAAGGCTACAGTGATGATAAATTCAGCTATTTAGACACTAACCGACTAATTACAGCACAAAAATTCTACCAACGCAATCGCGATTTATCAGCACTATTCGTTATAGGTTTTTATGCGCTAAACATTATCGATGCCAACGTAGATGCGGCTTTGATACAATTTAATGTAAACGAAAATTTATCACTCCAACCAGTGGTATATCCCGATGCTGTAACATTTAAGGCAAATGTGGGACTAACTCTTAATTATAATTTTTAGAGGGATGTAATTCCTTTCTAAATGACTTTTAAAAAATATATAAAATGAAAATTGCGCTTTTAGGATACGGAAAAATGGGTAAGGTTATTGAACGAATTGCCCTTGAAAGAGGTCACGAAATTGTCTTGAAAAAAGATGAGTTCAATACCTATGACGGACTCTCCAATGCAGATGTAGCAATTGATTTTAGCGTTCCAATGGCAGCTGTAGAAAATATCTCTAGTTGTTTTCATGCCAATGTTCCTGTAGTTTCTGGAACAACAGGTTGGTTAGAACACTACGATGAAATGATTGCCCTTTGCAACGAAAAAAAGGGAGGTTTTATTTCTAGTTCTAATTTCAGCTTAGGTGTCAACTTATTCTTTGAATTAAATGATTATTTAGCCAAAATAATGGCGCCATACACTTCGTATTCAGTTGACATGGAAGAAATTCACCACACTCAAAAATTAGACGCGCCAAGTGGCACTGCTATTTCTTTAGCCAAAGGTGTTATTGAAAATAGTAAGTATACTAATTGGACATTAGACCAAGCTGCTACCAATGAAATTCATATTGAAGCCTTACGAATTGCAGATGTTCCAGGTACACATACCGTAACATACAATTCTGAAGTGGACAGCATCGAAATCAAACATACCGCCCACAATCGTGAAGGCTTTGCTTTAGGTGCTGTAATTGCTGCAGAATGGCTGGCTGGAAAGCAAGGAATTTTCACAATGAAAGACGTATTAAATTTTAAATAATTTCTTAGAGTTTATCCTAAACTTTAGAACTTAAACGACACGACTATGACACTATCACAATGGTTTATTTTTTTCTTACTAGTACAAGTAGTTCACTTCATAGGAACTTGGAAATTGTACGTAAGTGCCGGTAGAAAAGCTTGGGAAGCCGCTATTCCAGTTTACAATGCAATAGTACTTTTCAAAATAATTGGCCGCCCAACATGGTGGACTATTTTACTTTTCTTGCCCATTATCAACTTGATTTTATTTCCCGTAGTCTGGGTTGAAACCTTACGTAGTTTTGGCAAAAATTCTACATTAGACAAAGTTTTAGGAATAGCCACTTTCGGTTTGTATATCGCGTATGTTAACTATACCCAAAAATTAAACTATAATGCCGATAAAAGTGCTGAACCTGTCAACAAAACTGCCGATACTGTCAGCTCATTGCTTTTCGCTATTGTAGTGGCTACTTTTGTACATACCTATTTTATTCAGCCATTCACCATCCCAACTTCTTCATTAGAAAAATCATTATTGGTAGGTGACTTTTTATTTGTTAGTAAAGTGAACTACGGAGCAAGAACTCCAATGACAACCGTAGCCTTACCGATGGTTCATGATACCATTCCTTTAACCAAAAAGAAATCGTATCTCAACTGGCCTCAATTACCTTATTTCAGAATTCCTGGATTTCAAACTGTGGAGCGAAATGATATCGTGGTATTCAATTGGCCTGTAGATACCGTATACAAATTCAGAGACAATTCAGGATTGAGAGTAGACAAACCTATCGACAAAAAATCGAACTATGTAAAACGTTGCGTGGGAGTTCCCGGAGATCAATTAGAAATCAAAGACGGAATTGTATTCGTAAACGGAAAAGAATTGATTTTGCCTGAGAGAGCGAAACCACAATTCTCCTACAAAGTGGCTCTAGATGGCAAAACTCCTATTGATTTTGAATATCTATTAAAAGATATGGATGTCACAGATGGAGCAGGATTTACCAGTGAAATAAGAGATACTTTATTTGTTAAAGCACTTACATCAGCTGGAGCAGAAAGATTAAAAAATGTTCCTGGTGTTACTGCTGTAACTAGAGTAGTTGAAAAAGGAATTGACGAAAGTAATAATGGTAAAGGTGTTTTTCCTCACATACATAAGTGGAATAGTGATAATTTTGGACCTATTTATATTCCACAACAAGGGAAAACAGTGGCTCTAAATTTAGAAACATTACCCTTCTATAAAGCCATCATTACCGACTACGAAAAAAATGACTTGAAAGTTACCGGTAACGAAATTCGAATCAATGGAAAAATTGCTACCTCATACACCTTCCAACAAAATTACTATTGGATGATGGGAGACAACCGTCATAACTCTGAAGACAGCCGCTACTGGGGTTATGTGCCTGAAAATCACATTGTAGGAAAACCAATCTTCATTTGGATGAGTTGGGACTCCAATGCCAAAGGATTGAAAAAAATTCGTTGGGATCGATTATTCACTACCGTTAGTGGCGAAGGTCAACCCCAATCGTATTTTAAATTTTTCCTATTGGCGTTAGTTGCTTATTTCATCGGAGAATATTTTTGGAAGAAAAGAAAATCAATGTAACAATTAAATCAATGTGAAAACGGAACAATGAATCAATTCTTCCATTTTCACATTGTTACATTAAAAAATCGCTACATTATCTAATGAACACTATTTTACTTCACCCCACGTACTTCCCTTCTATCAGTCATTTTGCTGCTATTGTGCAAGCCGAAAAAGTGACATTCGAAATGGAAGATAATTTCCAAAAACAAACCAATCGTAACCGAACCTATATTTACAGTCCTAATGGAATTCAGCTATTGAATATTCCTGTAAAACATTCTAAAACAGCCCATCAAAAAACAAAAGACATTCAAATCGAAAATGATTTTGATTGGCAAAAACAACATTTCAAATCTTTAGAAGCAGCGTATAGAAGCTCTCCTTTCTTTGAATATTTTGAAGACGATTTACTGCCTATTTTTGAAAAAAAACACTCGTTTTTAATGGACTTGAATCTAGAAGTATTTGATTTGATTAGTAGATGTCTTCGCATGAAAATAGAATACTCGACTACAACGGAATATTTTCAAGAAATCAATTCAGACGAAATCACTGATTTTCGCTTTTTGGCCAACGGAAAAAAAGATCCTTCGCAATTTGAAAGTTACACCCAAGTATTTGATGATAAATTTGGTTTCATCAACAATCTTAGCGTATTGGATTTAGTATTTAACGAAGGAAAGTTTGCTTTGGATTATTTAAAATCGCAACAACTGCTATTGAAATAATTACTCAAAAGAGAGCTTAGCCATAATAGGATAATGGTCTGAATTTTCAAAATTAGGAAAGCTTTCAAACTTTTTGACTTTCATCTTTTCATCTGCAAAAATATAATCGATACGCGCTGGATAATAGCGGAACTTATACGTAGCTCCAAAACCTTTTCCGGCTTCCTCAAAGCTATCTCTTAGTTTTCCTTTGATATTTCGGTATACATATGAAAACGCACTGTTATTCATATCACCACAGATGATTAATGGGTATTTACAATCATTTTTGTGTTCTTTAAACAACTCAGCTTGTTGCTGTTGTTGTTTGAAGGCTTTACTGATTCTATTAAACAGTTTTTGCGATTTACTTTGATTTATTGCATTAATATCATCATTAATTTCGGTAACATCAGGTGATATTTTTATGGATTGTAAATGCATATTGTACACCCGAATGGTTTCTTTTCCTTTCTTGATATCGGCAAAAATTACATTATTATTCGAATTCGGAAAAACAATATTCCCTTCATTGATAATAGGAAATTTAGAAAAAATAGCTTGACCCGTTTTAATTTGGTCACCAGCCATTAAAATATATTTGTGTGGGTAGACCTTCAAATCAATATCTGCCGAAGTGGAATACTCTTGAATACACAAAATATCAGGATTTTTATCATTGATAAAACTCACTATTTGAGAAGGAACATCGTCTCTATCAATCCATTTGAATACATTGAACAAACGAACATTATAACTCATCACGGTGAAATCCTTTTCGCTTTCTGGAAATTCTTTGGCAGAAAATTTATAGAATTTATTAATAAAAGTAATCCCCATTAACAGTACCAAGCCTGATAAAATCATTCGTTTTTTAAATTGAACCCCCCAATAGAAAAAGAACAAGGCATTAAAAACAAAAAACAAAGGCATAAACAAGGTCAAAACCGATAACAACGGAAAAGCTTTAGGGGCTAAAAAGGGCAACAAATAAGCACTGAAAGTCACTACAGTCAGCACTATATTCAAAAGAAACATCCCTTTATTGAACCACGAAAGATTTTTCATCTTCTTGTTGTATCTGAAATTATTTACCTGCTTTGAACAGAAATTCTTTTTCTTCTTGAGTCAAACAATCGTAACCCGATTGGCTAATCTTATCCAAAATCTCGTCTATTTGCTGTTGCGTTTTATCCTTCACAACAATTCTTGAACTCGGTTTAGGTGCCGATTTGGGGTAATTTTTATGTACTTTTTTAAAAGGGGCGCGTCTTGATTTTTGAAATGGGTTATTTAAAATGCGACTTAAGTCAATTCCATTTTGGAGCAATTTAATAAAAATAAATCCAAAAAAAGCACCCGCAAGATGCGCAATATGTCCACCGGTGTTTTCAATTCGGAATTGCATAAAGTCCAAGACCAAAATTACTGCAGTAATATGCCATAATTTGACGTTACCAAAGAATAGTAATCGAACAGTCATTAAAGGGCGATAGGTCGTGGTAGCGACTAAAATAGCCATAATAGCTCCCGAAGCACCCACCATAGCCGAACTCAAATGCAAAAAATAATACCCCACCACAAAGGCTATCCCTGAAAACAAAGCACTTAACAAATACAACCCTAAAAATTGCTTGGAATTAAAAAAAGTTAAGAAAAGCATACTAGAGAAATGCAACACCATCATGTTAAAAAACAAATGCCCAAATCCATGATGAAAAAAAGCATAGCTAATCAAAGTCCATGGTTTTGTAATCAAACCATTTGGATCTGAAGTCAATGCAATCCAATTGGGAAAATTGAAAACCCCCAACTGAAATTGATAGAAAAACAACAATGAAACTAGAAAACACAACACATTCCAAAAGATAAGCCTAAAGGCTACTCCTCCTAGTTGATATTGCATTTTTAAATCGTCTAGTATACTACTCATGTATTATTCTATTTATAATCGTGTCCAACTAATTCCAGCGATTGGAATTGAACTGATTTTTTTTCCAATACCACATAATAATAAAGCCAAATAAAGCACCTCCTACGTGGGCAAAATGGGCAATTCCGCCGCCGCCAAAAATAGATTTACCTGAAATCCCTAAATACAAATCAACCAAAACCAAACCCGGCACAAAGTATTTCGCTTTGATAGGAATAGGCACAAACATCAAAGCCAATTCGGCATTAGGAAACATAAATGCAAAAGCAACAATGATTCCGTAAATCGCTCCCGAAGCACCAACAGCAGTTCCTATGTAGGCGCTTGTAAAATTCTGGAATTCAGACACAGTCAATAATTCTTGCCATCGGGTATCTATTTTACCTTCATTAAGTAATTGCAAAATTTCTGCTTTCGAAAAACCATTAGACAACAAGGTATTCAATCCTTCTTGAAAATGATAATAATTCACTCCTGTGTGTACCAAGGCAGAACCCAATCCGCAAGAAATATAGAAAAACAAGAACTTCTTACTTCCCCAAAATAGTTCTAAAGCCGACCCAAACGAATACAACGCAAACATATTAAAGAAAATATGCATAAATCCGCCGTGCATAAACATATAGGTAATGGGTTGCCAAGCTTTAAAAGCAGGGTTTTCAAGAAAAAACAAGGCTAAATATTGATACGCAGGACCAGATACCAATAACGTACCGATAAAAAACAAAATATTAATAATGATTAACTGTTTAACAGTCTCGGTTACATTTCTCATAGGGCAAATTTTTTATCTATATCTTCCACACGCATCGTAATGAAAGTAGGTTTTTGAAAAGGGGAAACATTAGGCTCTTTACACGCAAACAATCCGTTAACCAAATTTTCCTGTTCTTTTTCGGTCAAATAACTTCCTGTTTTAACCGCCAAACTTTTGGCCATTGATTTGGCAATCGTATCATTTTGACTGAAACTGCTTTCTGGAATACCATCCTGCAAATCACTCAACAATTGTTCCAAAACTAACGAAACTTCACTTTCAGTGATATTAACTGGAATACCTGAAATAACTACATGGTCTTTCTGAGTTTCTTCAAAAACAAATCCAGTATTTATCAAAGACAATTGCAATTCGGCAATCAGCTCCATCTCGTTCTTAGAGAAATACAAATTCAACGGAAACAACAATTGCTGACTCGATGCTTGATGTACCGTCATATTAACTAAAAATTGTTCATACAAAACTCGTTGATGCGCGCGTTGCTGATCTACAATCACCATTCCTGATTTGATTGGCGAAACAATGTATTTTTTATGAATTTGATACGTTCTATGTACGGTAGGTTCAGCATCTTCTAAATCAAACAGAGAAGACGTAACTTCTTCATTTTCAAAACTAAAATTACTGGAGGCCGAAAACGTTTCGGCTTCTTGTTTCAATCCCACATACAGCCCTTCCCAACTCGAAGCAATTTCTGTTTTTTTATAATTGGAACCAGAACCCGAATAGGATTTTGTAGGTTGCGTCTCTGCAAAAGGATTAAAATTAGCATCAACCTGAACCGTTGGCATGGCTCCTTCCAAATCTTTATAATGATACGGTGTATCTAAATTTGCATCGCGATCAAAGTCCAAAACAGGAGCTACATTAAATTGTCCCAAACTGTGTTTGATAGCTGCTCTTAAAATCGCATACAAGGCTTGTTCATCATCAAACTTAATCTCCGTCTTAGTAGGATGAATATTAATATCAATTGTATGGGGTGGTACTGATAGAAACAAGAAATAACTCGGTTGCGCACCGTCTTTTAAAATTCCGTCATAAGCCGCCATTACCGCATGATGCAAATACCCACTTTTGATATATCGGTCGTTCACAAAAAAGAATTGCTCTCCCCTATTCTTTTTGGCAAATTCAGGTTTGCTCACAAATCCTTGAATTTCGACTAGTTCTGTTTCTTCTTGAACCGGAACTAATTTTTCATTGGTTTTACCCGAAAAAATAGCGACAATTCGCTGTCTGAAATTAGATTGAGGCAAATTGAACATTTCACTTCCATTGTGGTAAAACGTAAAATGAATATTAGGATGTGCCAAAGCAACCCGTTGAAACTCGTCAATGACATGACGGTATTCCACAATATCCGATTTCAAGAAATTACGCCGTGCCGGAATATTATAAAACAGATTTTTAACAGCAAACGAAGTTCCTTTGGGCAAAACCGCTACTTCTTGAGAAACAAATTTACTTCCCTCAATAATGAGATGCGTTCCCAATTCTTCCTGATCTTGCTTGGTTTTCATCTCCACATGAGCAATCGCTGCAATCGAAGCCAAGGCTTCGCCACGAAATCCTTTGGTATGTAATGAAAATAAATCTTCGGCCTGACGAATTTTAGAAGTCGCATGACGTTCAAAACACAAACGCGCATCAGTCACACTCATACCCACACCATTATCAATCACCTGAATCAAGGATTTTCCGGCATCTTTGATGATTAACTTGATATCGGTTGCTTTAGCATCCACTGCATTCTCCAATAACTCTTTCACTACCGAAGCCGGTCGTTGTACCACTTCACCAGCGGCAATTTGATTGGCAACATGATCAGGAAGCAATTGAATAATACTCGACATCAAAAAAAATTTAATTGTTGGGGTTAATTTGTGATTGAACCACAAAGCACAAATTTAGGGAATTTATACTTGGTTTTAAAACATCCGTAATTACAAAAAACAGAAAAACCTATACTACTTACTAATAGTATAGGTTTGTCAGGGTATATTGTTTTAACTATTCTTCTATTTGTAACGGATTGTTTTCAATTTGAAATGTACCACTTCCTAATAAGTGTTGATTATCAATTTGATGAGACAATGAAGCTTGTTGGCGAATAAATGCCATTTTAATGGCAGCAATAGCCGCTTCGGTTCCTTTATTTCCGTGAATTCCACCGCTTCTATCAATAGACTGTTGCATGGTATTGTCTGTCAACACACAAAAAATAACTGGAATATCGGTTTGTACATTCAAATCTTTAATCCCTTGTGTTACGCCTTCGCAAACAAAATCAAAATGCTTGGTTTGTCCTTGAATTACACAACCAATTACAATAACCGCATCTACATTTTGTGTTTGCAGCATTTTCTTGGCACCATAGACTAATTCAAAACTTCCAGGTACGTTCCAACGAATAATCTGTTGTGGAGGAACTTGATTTTCTATCAACGCTGCAAAAGCACCGTTATACAATCCTTCGGTAATGATTTCATTCCATTCTGCAACTACAATCCCAAAACGAAAGTTGCGTGCATCAGGAACACTATTTTTATCGTATTCCGATAAATTTTTATTTTCGGTAGCCATCGTTATTGATTTTTAAAGGTTTTATGTTAAAGATAAAAATAAAGGTTAGAAATTACAACTAATTAGACAAAATCTAATTGCATTATAATTGCTAACCTAAACTTTATTTGGTTATTTGACTATTGTGCCAATCCAATCAATACATCTACTGAAGCAGCTTCAGGAGTAGTATCATAATTATCTTTAATATCGGTAAGGTATTTTAAAGCTTCTTCTTTTTTCCCTAAAGCCAAAGCCGTTTTACCAGCTTTCAATAAGAAACGAGGAGTTGTAAAATCATTTTTACTTGACTCTACTGCTTTAATATAATTTTCTAAAGCTTCTTTTAGTTGATTTTTTTGAGCGTAAGCATCTCCAATAGCTCCTTTTGCCAAAGCACCTAAAATCATATCTTTAGATTCAAACTTGCTTAAGAAATCAATTGCTTCCGCATATTTACCTGTATTCAAGTAAGCAATACCTGCATAGTAGTTCGCTAAATTTCCAGCATCAGTCCCTGAATATTCGTCAGCAATTTTAATGAATCCGAATTTACCTTCAGAACCATTCAATGACAATTTATATAAAGAGTCGCTAGCTACTCCATCAGTTGCTTTTTGGAAATTTTGTTGTGCCACAAACATTTCATTAGCCGCTTCTTCTTCTTTTGGTGTAGCAATGAATTTTTCAAATGCTAAATACCCAACAGTTACCAAAGCAATTGCAGCAACAAAACCAATAATTACTTTTTGATTTTTAGCAACAAAATCTTCTGTTTTTGAAGCAGTTTCATCTAATTTTGAGAAAACACCAGCAGTTGTACTGTCTTTTTCATCAATCTGAACGTCTTCAACAACTTCTTTTACTTCTTTTTCTTTCGGGGTTTTATATCCTCTTTTATTATAAGTGGCCATTTCAATTTAATTTAGTGAGTGGCAAAAATAAAATTTTTATTCAAATCTAAAAGGCATTTTATGGATATTTTTCAATAATTTGCGGGCAGTTTGAAAAAGCGCTCTAATAAAGCCCCATTCTTCATTCCAGCAAGACAAAAAATGTATTTAAAAAAGATTTCATTATTCAATTACAAGAATTTTTCTGAAGCTAATTTCGAGTTTGACACCAAAATCAATTGTTTTGTTGGAAAAAACGGAATCGGAAAAACCAATGTACTCGATGCAATTTACCACCTATCGTACGGAAAAAGCTATTTCAATCCGCTTGCTGTACAAAACATCAAGCACGGTGAAGAGTTTTTTGTCATTGATGCCGAACTGGAAAAAGAAAATCGAGCCGAACAAATTGTTTGCAGCCTGAAAAAAGGACAAAAGAAAATCCTAAAACGCAACGGAAAAGTTTACGACAAATTTTCGGACCACATTGGTTTTGTTCCCTTAGTAATTATTTCGCCTGCCGACAGAGATTTAATCATCGAAGGAAGCGAAACGCGTCGTAAGTTCATGGATAGCGTTATTTCACAATTGGACGCGCTTTATTTGCAACAGCTGATCCAATACCAAAAAGTAATCAGCCAGCGCAATGCTTTGTTGAAATACTTCGCCTTGAATCACGTCTTTGACAACGATACTTTATCCATATATAATGAACAACTCAACGGGTTTGCGCAATCTCTTTTTGAAAAAAGAAAGTCGTTTATCGAAGAGTTCATCCCGATTTTCAACAAACACCACCAAGCAATAACCGATTCTCAAGAAACTGTCCAACTGGTGTATGAGAGTCATTTATTTGAAAATGATTTATTGTCGCTTTTACAAGAAAACCTTTCTAAAGACAGAGCCTTACAATACACTAGCGTCGGGATTCATAAAGACGATTTATCGTTTGAAATCGATTCACACCCAATCAAAAAATTTGGTTCCCAAGGCCAGCAAAAATCATTTCTTATTGCCTTAAAATTAGCGCAATTTGAATTCTTGAAAAAACAAAGTGGCGTAAAACCTATCTTACTTTTTGATGATATTTTCGACAAATTAGATGAAAGTCGCGTAGCTAAAATTGTAGAAATGGTTAATAGTGACACTTTTGGACAACTTTTTATTTCTGACACTCATCCTGAACGAACAGAAACCATCGTTAAATCAACGCTTCAGAGCTACAAAATTTTCAATTTATAACTTTTATTTAAGACGAATATAAAAGTATCTGACAAAAAATTTATGTAAATTAGCGTATCACACTTGTAAAAAAACTTGATTATGAAACTACAAAAAATAGCACTAGCACTACTTGTTTTTGTATTAACTTCTTGCAATGGCCAAACTCAAAAAAATAGTAAATTAATTGATCCAGTTGCATTTAAAAAAGAAATAGCAGCTACACCAAATGCTCAAATTTTAGACGTAAGAACTCCTGAAGAATACGCTTCAGAACATTTACAAAACGCTCAAAACGTAAATTGGCTAAGTGCTGATTTTGCAGCTAACACTTCGAAATATGATAAGTCAAAACCTGTTTTTGTGTATTGCAAAAGTGGAGGAAGAAGTCATAAAGCAGCTGAAAAATTAGCCGAATTGGGTTTTACCAACATCATTGAATTAGAAGGCGGAATCCTAAAATGGAACGCTGCCGGATTATCCAACCCTGCAGAAAAGTGGATTGGAATGACACAAAAAGAATATGCCGACTTGTTGAATTCGGATAAAAAAGTACTAATTGATTTTTATGCCGAGTGGTGTGCGCCTTGTAAAAAAATGACGCCTTATTTATTGAAAATGCAAAAAGAATTAGGAGATACAATTGTTATTATTCGTCTAGATGCCGATAAAAATAAAAGCCTCCTTTCAGAAATGAAAATAAGCGAATTGCCTACTTTATTATTGTATGAAAACAAGCAACTAAAGTGGCAACATTCAGGTTACATCAGCGAATCCGATTTAAAAAAACAATTCTAAAAAACACTCTATGTTATCCAAAGACAGTCTACAATTTTTAGATGATTTAAAAGCCAACAACAATAGAGAATGGTTTTTAGACAACAAAAAAAGATACGAGATATTCAAAAAAGATTACCAACAATTAGTAGGCAATTTTTTGGAGGCTATGAAACCTCTAGATCCTTCACTTGAACTATTGGAAATAAAAAATTGTACATTTAGAATCAATCGCGACATTCGTTTTTCAAAAGATAAAACACCTTACAAATCGTATGCAGGAGTCTGGATTTCCTCTGGTGCCAAAGGAAAAAATCGTTCTGGTTACTACGTTCATATCGAAAGAAACAAAAGCTTTATTGCGGGTGGATTTTATTGCCCTGAGGCAGACGATTTAAAAAAAGTCCGTAAAGAAATCGCCTTTTTTTACGACGATTTAGAAGCCATTCTGCAAGAGAAAAATTTCAAAAAAGAGTTTGGCGATTTCGACAGAAATGAATCCAGTGTGTTAAAAAATCCGCCTCGTGGATACGAAAAAGACCATCCGGCTATTGAGTTTTTAAAATTAAAAAGTTTTGAAGCCAGTCAAAAATTCGACATTTCAGAAGTCTTGAAAAAAGATTTTGTCGCTACAATGTCCAAAAAATTAATCGCTTTAAAACCTTTGAACGATTTTATCAATCGCGCGGTAACTACCGACGAATTTTAATTCGTATTTTTGAACTTTCAAAAAGCATTTTATTCCATGACGCTACAATCTAATTTTTCTCTAAAAAACTACAATACTTTTGGCATTGAAGCCAAGGCAAAAAAATTCACCGCAGTACATTCGTTAGCAGAGTTGAAAACCGTCTTAGTTGAAAACCCAACAGAGAAAAAATTTATTCTAGGAGGCGGAAGCAATATGCTTTTGACCCAAGACATTGATGCTTTAGTCATTCATATCGATTTGAAAGGCAAAAAAATCATTGACGAAAATGACGATTTTGTATGGGTCGAAAGTCAGGCGGGCGAAAACTGGCACGAATTTGTACTTTGGACCATTGATCAAAATTTTGGTGGGTTAGAAAACATGTCGCTGATTCCTGGTAACGTAGGAACTACTCCTGTGCAAAACATTGGCGCTTATGGTGCCGAAATCAAAGACCATTTTATTTCTTGCCAAGCAATGGCTATTGCCAATCAAGAAATGAGAACGTTTCAAAATGAGGAATGTCATTTTGGTTACCGAGAAAGCATTTTCAAAAATGAAGTCAAAGACCAATACATCATCACTTCTGTGGTTTTTAAATTGACCAAACGCCATCATAAAATCAATACTTCCTACGGTGACATTTTAGGCGAATTGGAGAAAAACAACATCCAAAACCCTAGTCTAAAAGACGTGAGTAATGCCGTAATTGCCATTCGTCAAAGTAAATTACCCGACCCTAAAGAATTAGGAAATAGTGGTAGCTTCTTCAAAAATCCTATTGTCTTAAAATCAGATTTTGAGAAAATTCACCAACAATTTCCTGACATGAAATACTTCGAAGTTTCAGCCACCGAAGTCAAAGTACCTGCAGGCTGGTTAATTGAACAAGCGGGTTTCAAAGGCAAACGTTTTGGCGATGCAGGCGTACATAAAAACCAAGCCTTGGTCTTAGTCAATTATGGAAATGCTTCTGGACAAGAAATTTTGGCCGTATCCAAAAATATTCAAGACACTGTTTTTAGTACTTTCGGCATTCATATCGAAGCAGAAGTCAATGTGATCTAACAACTAACGTTTCTATTGAAGTTAACCAATTAAAAGGTAAAATAGCTTTCAAAAAATACTATTTATACTTTTAAATTTTACAATTGTATTCATACCTTTGCACTCGATTTTAAAAGACAATTTCCCCATGCTTATACTGCTGTACATTTTTATTGCCTTAGCTGCTATTCAATTGGTTTACTATTTAGGCGTTTTTGGAAAATTTGCTTTTGCAAAAGCACAAAAAATTACACCCAAAAGAATTCCTATTTCGGTAATCGTTTGTGCCAAAAATGAAGAAGAAAATGTAGCCAATTATATTCCGCTTTTAGCCGAACAAAATTACCCTGATTTTGAAATCGTTTTGATTGACGATGCTTCGGGCGATAATACATTAGAAATTTTCGAACAATTTGAAAAGCAATACCCTAATGTTCGTTTGGTAAAAGTAGAGAATAACGAAGCTTTTTGGGGCAACAAAAAATACGCCCTGACTCTAGGAATAAAAGCAGCCAAAAAAGAATACCTTCTTTTCACTGATGCCGATTGTTATCCTACATCAAAAGATTGGATTACCGCTATGAGTTCGCAATTTACCATGCAAAAAACAATCGTATTGGGTTATGGTAAATATGAAAAAATAGCCAATTCATTCTTAAATAAAATTATCCGATTTGAAAATGTATTGAACACCATTCAATATTTTTCTTGGGCTAAATTAGGGCAACCCTATATGGGAGTGGGTCGTAATATGGCATATAAAAAAGAGGAATTCTTTAATGTAAATGGTTTTATTGAGCACATGCAAATTCGTACAGGCGACGATGAATTATTCATCAATCAAGCGGCAAACGGTAAAAACACCACTATTGCCTATACTCCTGAAAGTTTCTCATATTCGAAACCAAAGACTACTTTTTCTGCCTTTTTCAATCAAAAAAGAAGACAAATTGCCACCGCTAATTACTTTAAATCAATAGACCAATTGCGATTAGGGATTTTTTACGGTTCCCAATTGTTATTTATCTTAATGGCAGCTATTTTGTTAGCATTTCAGTTGGAGTGGATTATCGTTTTAAGCATTTTTGTAGTGCGTTATTTGGTGGCTTGGACTGTAGTCGGATTTTCAGCTGGAAAATTAAAAGAAAACGATATTAAATTGTGGTTCCCTGTCGTTGAAATTGTGCTTATCTTTACGCAAGTGAATGCATATTTTACCAATTTATTCTCAAAACCAATCCATTGGAAATAACCCAACAAATAGAAAAAGCAAAACAAGGCGATCAAACTGCCTTTACTTTTCTATTGGATTATTATTGGAATGAAGTTTTTGCCTTTATGCTAATTCGTACTGAAAATGAAACGGATGCCGAAGACATCACCATCGAAACCTTCTCTAAAGCTTTCGACAAAATCAGCACCTATAATAACGAATTTCAGTTCAATACGTGGTTGATTGCTATCGCCAAAAACGGACATATCGATTTATTGCGCAAAAGAAAATCAAGTCTCTTTGTTGAAATTACCGAAGACGAAGACCAAAAAGCACATAATGTAGCCGACACGACGCCTTCTGTAGAAGACAAATTAATCACAGAACAAAACCTTTCGCAATTATTGAAATTCATCAAAGAATTGAAACCGCATTACCAAGAAGTCATTCAAATGAGGTATTTCCAAGAAATGAGCTATCAAGAAATAGCCAATAAAATTGACGAACCACTCAGTAATGTGAAAATTAAAATTTTGAGAGCCAAAAAATTATTGGCCGAAATCATTCAAAAAGAAAAATAATACCAACACTATTTTTTAACTTTTGTTAATCCAAAATAAGGATATCCAACTCAACTACATTCCTTATATTTGTAACCGAAAAATTGATTGTATGGAAACTGTTTTAGAAAATAAATTACCTACGTCTAAACCCAAATGGTTGCGTGTAAAATTACCTATTGGTCAAAAATACACGGAATTGAGAGGTTTAGTAGACAAATACAGCCTGAACACCATTTGTACCTCCGGAAGTTGTCCAAACATGGGCGAATGCTGGGGAGAAGGTACTGCAACCTTTATGATTTTGGGTAATATTTGTACGCGTTCTTGTGGTTTTTGCGGGGTGAAAACAGGACGTCCAGAAACAGTCGATTGGGACGAGCCTGAAAAAGTAGCCCGTTCTATTAAAATTATGAACATCAAACATGCGGTTATCACTAGTGTGGATCGAGATGATTTAAAAGATGGTGGTTCTATCATTTGGATAGAAACAGTAAAAGCCATCCGAAGAATGAACCCGAACACGACCTTAGAAACCTTAATTCCAGATTTTCAAGGCATCGAGAGAAACTTAGACCGCATCGTAGAAGCCAATCCTGAAGTAGTTTCACATAATATTGAAACCGTACGCCGCTTAACGCGTGAAGTGCGCATACAAGCCAAATACGATCGTAGTATGGAAGTATTGCGTTACTTGAAAGAAAAAGGAATCAACAGAACCAAATCTGGTATTATGCTTGGTTTAGGCGAAGAAGAGGAAGAAGTGATGCAAACACTTCGTGACTTACGCGCTGCCAATGTGGATGTGGTAACCATTGGTCAATACCTGCAACCAAGTAAAAAACATTTACCAGTAAAAGAATACATCACGCCTGAACAATTCGAAAAATACGAAAAATACGGATTGGAATTGGGTTTCCGTCATGTAGAAAGTGGCGCTTTAGTTCGCTCTTCGTACAAGGCACAAAAACACATTCTTTAAACGATATACTTATACTTTGAAAATCAGAATTGCTATCAATGGTTTTGGAAGAATTGGTCGAAATCTTTTTCGATTGCTCCTTAGTCATCCTCAAATAGAAGTGGTTGCCATCAATGACATTGCCGATACAAAAACGATGGCACATTTGGTAAAATACGATAGCATTCATGGGGTTTTACCTGTTGAAGTCAGCTCAAATGATACCGGAATTATAGTAAACGGCAAGCACATTCTTTTCTCCCATGAAAAAAGCATTGCTAATTTGGATTGGAAAAGTCTAGCCATTGACTATGTCATTGAATCGACCGGGAAATACAAGACGTTTGACGAACTCAACGCCCATATTTTGGCTGGAGCCAAAAAAGTAATTCTATCGGCACCCTCTGAAGTAGACACTATTAAAACCGTAGTTTTAGGAGTAAACGAATCGATACTTGATGGAAGTGAAACCATCATTTCTAACGCGAGTTGCACGACCAACAATGCGGCACCAATGATTCAAATCATTGACCAATTGTGCGGCATTGAACAAGCGTACATCACAACTATTCATTCATTTACCACCGACCAAAGTCTACACGACCAACCTCATAAAGACTTACGCCGTGCGCGTGGCGCCAGTCAATCAATAGTACCAACCACAACTGGAGCAGCCAAAGCCTTGACTAAAATTTTCACGCATTTAGAAAATAAAATGGGAGGTTGTGGTATTCGTGTTCCCGTTCCTGATGGCTCCTTAACTGATATTACCTTTAATGTAAAACGAGCGATAACTATTGAAGAAATCAATGCGGCTTTCCAATTGGCATCACAAACTACTCTAAAAGGAATAGTAGCCTATACCGAAGATCCAATTGTTTCTGTAGATGTAATTGGCAATACCCATTCGTGTGTTTTTGACGCACAACTCACCTCTGTGATTGACAAAATGGTAAAAGTAGTAGGCTGGTATGACAATGAAATTGGCTATTCTTCCCGATTGATTGATTTGATTTTGTATACCAACAATAAAAAAGTATAATTTATTTTTTCAAATAGTCCAATACTGCCGAATCAAATTCATTTGAATCAACCATCAACGAAGTGCGAATGGGCAAATAATACAATTGATCTTTCAACTCCGAATCTTTCAAACGAACATAATCTTTTTCAGTTGTCACAATTAACTTATCACCTGCTTGTTGTTTAATTTGTTGGATATCACTTTCCGTAAAATGATGATGATCGGGATAGGTCAAACAAATAGATTCCGAGTTTTTTAAGTAATCAAAAAACGAGTCAGGTTTTGCAATTCCTGCTACGAGAACACAAGCTGTTTGCTGAATAGTTGTCACTGGAACAGAAGCTGTTTTTGAAAACACAAAATCATCATAAACTATACTGCTAAAATAAACAGGGGCTTTAGCATATTGCTTTATTTTCTGCTTAATTAGATATTGTTGTTCTTCAGAAAGTGTTGTTGGGCATTTGGTTACTACAATTACATCTGCTCTTTGAGCGCCACTACTTGATTCTCTTAAATTACCCGTAGGCAATAGAAAATCATCTGCAAATAAATCATCGTAAGCTGTAAGTAAAATATAAAAACCCGCTTTAACTTTGCGGTGTTGAAAAGCATCATCCAATAAGATAACTTGAGGCGGGTGGCTTTGCGCCAATAACTGCTCAATACCATTTTTCCTATCGGCATCTACTGCTACTTGAATTAACGGAAATTTTTGGTAAAATTGATACGGTTCATCGCCTAAGGTTTCAGCTGTAGCATTGGCATTAGCCAAAACAAATCCTTTTGACTTTCTTTTATAACCTCTACTCAAAGTGGCTATTGTGTAACGTTCAGAAAGTAGCCGAATCAAATATTCTATCTGTGGTGTTTTGCCTGTTCCGCCCACACTCAAATTACCCACGACAATAATAGGAAGTTCAAAAGAATACGATGCTAAGATGCTTTTGTCAAACAAAAAATTGCGAATACTCGTGATGAAACCATACAGAATGGCAAAAGGGAATAGTATTTTTCGGAAAAGATTCATGGTACGAAAGTAGAATATTTTATCTTTATATAAAAGTTGCATTCATTATTCGTTACTTTGTTCTCCCGAAAAAATAGAAGATGAAAATAAAAGATATATTCCCTATACTCGAAGAAATGGCTCCTTTGGCCTATGCCGAAGACTTTGACAATGTAGGACTCTTAGTAGGCAATCCAAAAAACGATGTCACTGGAGTTTTAGTGTGTCACGATGCCTTAGAAAGTGTTATCGACGAAGCCATTACCAAAAATTGCAATTTGGTAGTTTGCTTCCACCCGATTCTATTCTCAGGGTTGAAAAAAATTACGGGTGCTACTTATGTGGAGCGCGCCATTATCAAAGCCATTAAGAACGACATTGCCATCTATGCCGTTCATACCGCTTTGGACAATCATCCTGAGGGTGTTAATAAAATAGTCTGCGATGCCTTAGGACTGAAAAACACCAAAATCCTCATTCCAAAAGAAAATTACATTCGCAAATTAGTTACCTACACTATTCCTGAAAATGCGGAAGAAGTTCGCAATGCTTTATTCAATGCAGGAGCTGGAAGTATTGGCAATTATGACAACTGCAGCTTCAACTCGAAAGGCATCGGAACCTATATGGGCAACGAACACAGCAATCCTGAAATTGGAGAACGCTTTGAATTTGTACAAGGAGACGAAATCAAAATCGAAGTTACTTTTGAAAAACATCTAGAAACTAAGATTTTAAAAGCTTTATTCCAAAGTCATACTTACGAGGAAGTAGCTTACGAAATTTATGACCTAAAAAACCGACATCAAAATATTGGTTTGGGAATGATTGGCGAATTAGAAGTTCCTATGAACGAGAAAGAATTTCTTGTATGGGTAAAAGATACAATGCAAACCGAAGGAATACGACATTCGCAATTGCTTCAAAAACCAATACAAAAAATAGCCGTTTTGGGAGGAGCTGGAAGTTTTGCTATCAAAAATGCGATTCAGGCTGGAGCCGATGCTTTTTTAACTGCCGATTTGAAATACCATCAATTCTATGAAGCCGAAAATCAATTACTTTTGGTCGATATTGGACATTTTGAAAGCGAACGGTATACAAAAAATTATATTGTTGACTTTCTTAGAAAAAAAATCCTTAATTTTGCCATCATTTTTTCAGAAGAAAATACAAATCCAGTTAAGTACTTATAAAATATGGCGACTAAAAAAGAATTAAGTGTCGAGGACAAGTTAAGAGCAATTTACGATTTACAATTAATTGACTCTAGAATTGACGAAATCAGAAACGTAAGAGGAGAACTTCCTTTAGAGGTAGAAGATTTAGAAGATGAAGTAGCTGGTTTAAGCACTCGTTCAGAAAAATTAAAAAGTGAGCTTGAAGTAATTGAAGATCTTATCAAAGTAAAGAAAAATGCTATTGATGATCATAAAGAAGCTATCAAAAAATACACTAAACAACAAGAGAGCGTTCGTAACAACAGAGAATACAACTCTTTGACTAAAGAAGTTGAATTTCAAGAATTAGAAATTCAATTGGCTGAAAAGCAAATCAAAGAAATGAAAGCTTCTATTGAACATAAAAAAGAAGTGATTGCTAACTCTAAAGAAAAATTAGAAGCGAAATCAGCGCACTTGAAACATAAAAAATCAGAATTGGATGCAATTATGGCTGAAACTCAGAAAGAAGAAGAATTCTTATCTGAAAAGTCAGAAGAGTACCAAGGACAAATTGAAGAGCGTTTATTAACTGCTTACAAAAGAATTAGAAGCAGTGTTCGTAACGGATTAGCTGTGGTTTCAATTGAAAGAGGTGCGTCTGCAGGTTCTTTCTTTACTATTCCACCTCAAACACAAGTGGAAATTGCTTCAAGAAAGAAAATCATCACAGATGAACACTCAGGAAGAATTTTAGTTGACAGTACGTTAGCTGAAGAAGAAAGAGAAAAAATGGAAAAATTATTTTCTAAATTTTAAATACTTTAAGTCCCGATTCACATCGGGACTTTTTTATTATGAAACGATTCCTTTTTTTTATTACTACCAAATCCTACGGAGCCTACATCAACCTACTATGTTTTATAGCTCCCAAAAAAGCAACACTCCTTGCTTACTCGCTTTTTAGTCAACCACGAAAAGGAAAACTAAACACGACTAACCTACCTCCTTTTTTGGCAGAAGCCGAAAAAGAAACTTTTGACAAAAATGGACAAACCTTCCAAACTTATCATTGGAAAGGCGATGAGAAAATTATTTTTTTGATTCACGGCTGGGAAAGTAATAGTGCGCGTTGGAAAAAATTAATTCCTCATCTTATTGAAACAGGTCATACAATCATAGCCATTGACGCACCTGCTCACGGACTTTCGGAAGGCAAAGAATTCAATGTGTTCCAATACGCTGCTTACATTGATATCGTTTCCAACAAATATGCACCTAATTATATTATCGGACATTCCATTGGCGGAAAAACAAGTATCTACTACCAAGCCACTTACCAAAACCCTAATATTGAGAAAATGGTATTGTTAGGCGCTCCTTCTGATTTTAAAGTCATCTTTGAAAATTACATTAAATTATTGAGTCTGAACAACCGCATGGTGCAGTTATTACACCAACATTATTGGGATTACTTCCAAATTAAAGTCGAACATTTTTCGGCCAAACATTTTGCTTCCACTATTAAAGCAAAGGGATTTATTATTCACGATGTAGAAGATAAAATTGTACTGTACAAAGAAGGCGAAAAAATAATCAACCATTGGAAAGCGGCTGTTTTAGAAACCACCAAAGGATTAGGACATAGTTTACAAAACAAAGAAGTGTACAAAAAAATAGTAGACTTCCTTTCTGATTCAAATTAACGCATTCCTAAATTCATTACTTTTGCAGTATGGAAGAAAATCTAAAACGCCTCAATAAATTCATTGGAGAAACCGGCTATTGCTCGCGCAGGGAAGCCGACAAACTCATCGAAGAAGGAAGAGTGACCATAAATGGTATCGTCCCTGAAATGGGTACTAAAGTGACTCCTGAAGACGAAGTACGCATTGATGGCAAACTGATTGTAGAAAAAAACGAGAAACCCATTTATTTGGCTTTCAATAAGCCGGTAGGAATTGAATGTACTACTAATTTGGACGTTCGCGACAACATTGTCGATTACATCAACTATCCCAAACGTATTTTTCCGATTGGCCGATTAGATAAAGCCAGTGAAGGGTTGATTTTCATGACCAATGACGGTGACATCGTCAATAAAATATTGCGTGCCAGAAACAATCACGAAAAAGAATATACCGTAACTGTAAACCGACCAATTACGGATCGTTTTATTGAACGTATGGGAAATGGCGTCCCTATTTTAGAAACCGTAACCCGAAAATGCAAGGTGGAGCAAATTAGTAAATACACCTTCAAAATTATTTTGACGCAAGGCTTGAATCGCCAAATTCGTAGAATGTGTGAGTATTTAGGCTACGAAGTAACTGCTTTAAAACGCATCCGAATCATCAACATTTCGCTGGATGTTCCTGTGGGGCGCTACCGCGAATTGACCGAGGCTGAAATTAAAGAGTTAAACCAACTCATTGCGCCATCGAGTAAAACCGAAGAAGCGAGTTTGCCCAAATCAGAACCTACAAGAAGAAAAATCGAATTTCCAAGAAGAGAGGATTCTAAATTTAGAAGAAATTAATACTAAAAAAGGCCGTTCTCAGGAACAGCCTTTTTTTATATCATTAAGATGGAACTCTTATTTTCTAGCTCTAATTTGACGTGCCAAAAGTGTGTTTTTCAACAACATCGCAATAGTCATTGGCCCTACCCCTCCAGGAACTGGCGTAATAAAAGATGATTTTTTACTTACAGCATCAAAATCAACATCACCAGTAATCACATAGCCTTTTGGGTGTGAAGCATCTTCTACTCTCGTGATACCCACGTCAATTACTACGACACCGTCTTTCACCATATCCGCTTTCAAATAATTAGGTACACCTAAAGCGGTGATAATAATATCTGCATTCTTAGTAAATTCTTCAATGTTTTTAGTTCTACTGTGCGTCAAGGTTACGGTTGAATCTCCAGGATACCCTTTGCGACTCATCAAAATACTCATTGGTCGACCCACAATATGGCTTCTTCCAATCACTACGGTATGTTTTCCTGCTGTTTCTACTTTATAACGCTCTAACAACTGCATGATTCCAAACGGAGTGGCTGGCAAAAACGTTTCCATTTCCAAGGCCATTTTACCAAAATTCGTTGGATGAAAACCATCCACATCTTTATCAGGGTGAATCGCCATCAATATCTTTTCTTCGTCAATGTGTTTTGGCAAAGGCAACTGAACAATAAATCCGTCCAAATTATCGTCTTCGTTCAAATCAGCAATCTTAGCTAACAATTCACTTTCTGTAATCGTTTCTGGCAAAGACACCAAAGTCGATTCGAAACCAATTTGTTCACAAGAACGTACTTTGCTGCCCACGTATGTCAAGCTTGCGCCATTATTCCCTACCAAAACTGCGGCTAAATGAGGCACTTTTTCGCCATTGGCTTTCATTTTTTGAACCTCAACTGCAATTTCTTGTTTGATATCTTCCGATGTCTTTTTTCCGTCTAGTAGTTGCATTTTTATTTAGTTTAGTTGTTTAGGAGTTTATTTGTTTAAACTTGATAAACTTAAAAAATAAACCCTTAATAGTGTGTTGTAATTATATACAATTAAGTAATTAGAAAATTAAAACAATTATAACCTTTTAATCTCTTAACCTTATAAACTTATTTTATCTCATCCCCGGCATACCTCCTGGCATTCCTTTCATTCCGCCCATCATCTTCATGAGATTTTTACCTCCAGGACCTTGCATCATTTTCATCATTTTGCTCATTTGCTCAAACTGCTTCATCAATTGATTTACTTGTTCGATTTTAGTACCTGAACCTTTAGCGATTCTCGTTTTACGTTTCATATCAATCAAAGCCGGTTTGCTTCTTTCGACAGGTGTCATCGAATGAATAATCGCTTCAATATGTTTGAAAGCATCGTCTTCAATCTCTACATCTTTCATGGCTTTAGAAGCACCTGGTATCATTCCCACCAAGTCTTTCATATTACCCATTTTCTTTACTTGTTGAATTTGCGCCAAGAAATCGTCAAAACCAAATTCATTTTTCGCAATTTTCTTCTGTAATTTTCTTGCTTCTTCTTCGTTGTATTGCTCTTGCGCTCTTTCTACTAACGACACAACGTCTCCCATTCCAAGGATACGTTCTGCCATACGATCTGGATAGAACACATCAATCGCTTCCATTTTTTCGCCAGTACCCACAAACTTAATTGGTTTGTTCACTACTGATTTGATAGAAAGCGCTGCTCCACCACGAGTATCTCCGTCTAATTTGGTTAAGATAACTCCATCAAAGTTCAATCGATCGTTGAAGGTTTTAGCCGTATTTACCGCATCTTGACCGGTCATTGAATCCACAACAAACAAGGTTTCTTGCGGTTGAATTGCTTTATGAACGCGTTCAATTTCGTTCATCATTTCCTCATCCACTGCCAAACGACCTGCAGTATCGACAATCACTACATTAAAACCGTTGGCTTTAGCGTGTTTGATAGCGTTTTGCGCAATTTCGACTGGATTTTTATTTTCTGGTTCTGAGTACACCTCAACCCCTATAGAATCTCCCACTACGTACAATTGCTGAATTGCCGCCGGACGATAAATATCACAAGCCACCAAAAGTGGTTTCTTTCCTTTTTTAGTCTGTAAATAATTAGCTAATTTTCCCGAAAAAGTAGTTTTTCCCGAACCTTGCAAACCCGACATCAAGATGACCGTTGGCGCTCCCGAAAGATTAATTCCAGCCACATCGCCCCCCATCAATTCGGTCAATTCGTCTTTCACCAACTTCACTAACAACTGCCCTGGTTGCAACGTAGTCAATACATCTTGACCCATCGCTTTATCTTTTACTTTGGCAGTAAAATCTTTGGCAATTTTAAAGTTCACATCGGCATCCAATAACGCTCGACGCACTTCTTTCAAAGTTTCCGCAACGTTAATCTCAGTGATTTTTCCGTGTCCTTTTAAGACGTGAAAGGCTTTATCTAATTTATCGCTTAAATTACTAAACATATTATTTACTTTTTTTGAAATGCAAAGATAAACTAATTCAATAATTAGGCAATTCAATACTCATATAATTGATTGTAAAAATCACTACTTACTAAAACAAAAAAACGACCTCTGTTCGAGGTCGTTTTCAATTATAATGAAGTTGCAATTTTACATTCTCTCCGGTACATTGATCCCTAACAAACTAAATGAAGAAGCAATCGTATCGGCTACTTTTTTAGACAATTGCACTCTGAATATTTTCTTTTCTTGGTTTTCCTCTCCCAAAATAGGCACGGCTTGGTAAAACGAATTGTATTCGCGAACTAACTCGTAAGTATAATTCGCAATCAAAGCTGGACTGTGATTTTGAGCTGCATTCTGAATTACTTCTGGATACAATTCAATTTGTTTCAACAATTCTTTTTCTTTTTCGTGTAAGTCGGTGGTTTTGGCTGTTGCCGAAAAATCAAAAGTTGCTTTACGAATAATTGACTGAATTCGCGCATACGTATATTGAATAAACGGCCCTGTATTTCCAGCAAAATCAACCGATTCTTCTGGATTAAACAAAATGCGTTTTTTAGGATCTACTTTCAAAATATAATATTTCAAAGCACCCAAACCAATCGTGTTGTATAATTTGGTTTTTTCTTCTTCTGAATAGCCTTCTAATTTGCCTAATTCTTCCGAAATAGTTTGAGCCGTACTCGTCATTTCTTGCATTAAATCATCGGCATCGACTACCGTTCCTTCACGGCTTTTCATCTTACCCGAAGGCAAATCTACCATTCCGTACGATAAATGATACAAGCTAGAAGCCCAATCAAAACCTAGTTTTTGCAAAATCAAAAACAACACTTTGAAATGGTAATCTTGTTCGTTACCCACCGTATAGACCATACCTCCCACATCGGGATGGTCTTTCACACGTTGAATCGCCGTACCAATATCTTGTGTCATGTACACTGCTGTCCCGTCGGAACGCAAAACGATTTTTCTATCCAAACCTTCGTCAGTCAAATCAATCCAAACTGAACCATCTGGATCTTTTTCAAAAACGCCTTTTTCTAAACCTATTTGAACCACGTCTTTTCCTAATAAATAGGTATTACTTTCGTAATAAAAACTATCAAAATTAACGCCCAAATTGCTGTAGGTAGTCGCAAAACCATCGTACACCCATTGGTTCATCATCGCCCAAAGTGATTTTACTTCTGCATCTCCTGCTTCCCATTTCAGCAACATCTCTTGCGCTTCCAAAATGATAGGCGCTTGTTTTTTGGCTTCTTCTTCTGTTTTACCAGCAGCCATTAAGTCGTTGATTTCTTCTTTGTAGGCTTTATCAAAGGCTACATAGTAGTTTCCAACTAATTTATCTCCTTTTAATCCTGTGGAAGCGGGCGTTTCGCCATTGCCGAATTTTTTCCAAGCCAACATCGACTTGCAAATATGAATCCCACGGTCGTTGATAATTTGGGTTTTGTATACTTTTTTACCCGAAGCTTTGATAATCTCAGCCACCGAATACCCCAACAAATTGTTACGAACATGTCCTAAATGCAAAGGTTTGTTAGTATTAGGCGAAGAATACTCAACCATTACCGCCTTGTCGGAAGGATTTGGCGTTACAAAACCATATTTTGCATCGTCTTTGATTCCGTTGAAGAAATTCAAGTAATACGAATCGGAGATCACAATATTCAAAAATCCAGATACCACATTGAATCGGGCTACTTCGGAAACATGCTCCACCAAATAATTCCCAATTTTAGTTCCTAATTCTACCGGATTACTTTTGACCAATTTCAACAAAGGAAAAATAACCATGGTAATATCGCCTTCAAACTCCTTGCGGGTAGCCTGAAATTCTACTTTATCAACGGATACTTCAAATAAATCCTGAATCGCTTTTGTTATAGATGGGGTAAGAATGTGTTGTAATGACATTGAATCTGTTTTTTTAAGAGTGCAAATATAAGGATTTCAGAAGGAAATAGAATAGCCTTTTTTTGTATCGGTTTTAGTAGGTTAAAAAGAGCTTTTATTCATTTTTTTAGCCATGGATTTCACGGATTCAACGGATTTTATCCGCATGAATCAGTATAATCTGTGAAATCTGTGGCAAATTTTAAAGTCTGATTTTTTTTACCACATAGAGACATAGAAAAAATTACAAAATAAAGAACTAGATAGACATTCTACTATTCACATAGCTATGTGGAAAATAATAGTATTTCTATACATCCTTATTAACTCAACAACCTATGTCCCGACGCTTCGGGATGTGGTTAAATTTAGAAACTTTACTATATAAAAAAAACCATTACGAAATTAAGGTTCATTTAGCGCTTAATGAACCTTAATTATTTAATGGTTTACAATTTTAATAAAAATGGTTAATGAACAACAACTACCATTTTATAATAGCACTTGCCCAAGTAAAACCACTACCAAAAGCCGCCAAAACTACCGTATCGCCTGACTTGATTTTACCTTGTTCCCAAGCTTCGGTCAAAGCAATCGGAATAGACGCTGCGGTGGTATTACCATATTTCATCACGTTATTATGGACTTGCTCGTCTTTCAATCCGAATTTCTTCTGAATGAATTGCGAAATTCTCAAATTGGCTTGATGCGGAATCAACATATCAATATCAGCCACTTGCAAATTATTGGCTTCCAAACCTTCATTAATTACCTCCGCAAAACGAACCACTGCATTTTTAAACACAAATTGGCCATTCATGTATGGGAAATAACTTTCGTCTTCTGGATTATTGTCTTTCAAAATATCCGTTACCCATCGACCGCCCATTCCGGGTGCTTTAACTATCAATTCTTCGGCATGAAGCCCTTCTGAATGCAAATGCGTAGATAAAATTCCTTTGGTCAAATCTTCTTCACGACTCAAGACTGCTGCTCCTGCTCCATCACCAAAAATCACTGAAACCCCACGACCACGAGTCGTCATGTCCAATCCAGTGGATTGCACTTCGGAACCAATAACCAAAACGTTTTTATACATCCCGGTTTTAATGTATTGATCAGCTACAGATAAAGCATAGACAAATCCCGAACATTGGTTTCTAACATCCAAAGCTCCAACAGTGCGCAAACCCAAATCGCGTTGCACTAAAACACCCGGTCCTGGAAAATAATAATCGGGACTTAAGGTGGCAAAAACGACAAAATCAATGTCTTCTTTGGCTAAACCGGAACGTTCAATAGCAATTGCTGCCGCTTTGACCCCCATAGAAGTGGTCGTATCTTGGCCTGGTATAATATGGCGACGTTCCTGAATCCCCGTTCTTTCTTGAATCCATTCGTCATTCGTATCGATGATTTTAGACAAATCATCATTAGTAACTACATTGTCAGGAACATAAAATCCTAATCCTGTTATTTTTGAGTGGTACATAGTAGGTTATTTAAGCCCGTTGGGTATAATTAGTTTGATGATTATTTTACGTCAGTTCGAGTGATTTTCGAAAGAAAATTGTATCGAAAACACGTAAAATTTCATTAAAAACGATTCTCGATACATTTTTTGTTCCATTTAATTTCACAAAAAACACTCGAATTGACGTTTTTAATAATTACACCCAACGAGTTTATTTATATTAATTTTTAAGACAATCCTTTTTCTTTTACAAAAGATTCCAAAATCTAAAGTACTAAATAAATCGGATTTAGCCGACTTATAATGAATTTATTGAAACACGCACAGCAATTGGCGTTCCTGCATCTAATACAGATTCGTTCTCAAAAAATAAGGTTTGAGAACCTGAAGTGAAGGCAATCAAATAATGACTCCCTTTAAAATACGATTGTTGCACAACACCTTTCAACAGCCCCTTCGGGTCCAACTTGAGTTGATGAGGATATACCAAATGTAGTTTTCCATCCAGTTCCAACGAATTAACTTCGCCAAACAGAGAGGCTATATAAATTGTTTTAGGATGGTGGTAAAGGTTTTGAGGCGTGTCCTTGGCAATGATTTTGCCGTGCTGCATTACTATTGTTTCGTCCGAAAAAGACAAGGCATCGGTACTATCGTGGGTGGCGATGATACAAGTAATTTTCTTTTCTTTTAAATACTGAAATACATTTCTGCGCAACGCATTTTTCCTGAAGGAATCGATTTGGCTAAAAGGTTCGTCCAGCAATAAAATTTGGGGTTCTAAGGCCAAAACTCTGGCCAAAGCTACACGTTGTTGCTGACCGCCACTCAAATATTTAGCTTTGACTTTGGCAAAATCAGTCATTTCAACCATTTCGAGCAATTCATGCACGCGGGCTTTCTTTTTGTCGCGATAAATATTCGAAAGGAACTTACCTACATTTTCTTCCACAGTAATATAAGGCATCAAATCAAAATCTTGTGCCAAATATTTAATATAATCTTCACCCGGAATCAAATTGTATTTGGGTCCTAAAATGGGTTGGTTTTTATAACTAATACTTCCCGAATCCAAATCGTACAAACCATAAATCAACTTCAGCAAGGTACTTTTACCACAACCGCTTTCGCCAATGACAGAAATATTCTGTCCTTGTTGCGCCACAAAACTAAGCCCGTTAATAACGGCTTGGTCAATATATGTAAATGTAATATCCTTAAGTTCGAGCATGGTTTGATTTAAAGAAGCCAAATTTACAATGTTTAATTTGAATACTTCAATAAAAAAAGCGGCGACTTAAAAGAACAGCTTTTAATGAGACGTTATGAATAGTTAATTCCCATTTTTTGCGTCTTGTATCATTTTTTCATTGGCCGTAATGGCAAATTCTACTCTTCGATTTTGGGTTCTTCCTTCTGGGGTATCGTTAGTTGCAATAGGGTCTGCTATTCCGTTGCCAATGGTTGTAAATCGACTTGCTTTTAAGCCTTTGGAAACCAAATACCATTTCACTGTTTCGGCTCTTTTTTGTGAAAGTGTCAAATTGTATTCTGGAGTACCTGTAGTATCGGTATACCCAAAAATTTGAATATTCGTTTCTGGATATTCTTGTAAAATCGGAACTAGTTTATCCAAATTCTGTTGGGCTTGAGTTGTCAAAGTTGACTTGTTGGTATCAAAACGAATCGCATTTTCATTTAAAACCAAACGAATCCCTTCTCCTACTCGCTGTACTTCGGCGCCGGGCAAAGCTTCATCAATTTTTTTAGCTTGTTTGTCCATTTGGTTACCAATAACACCGCCGGCAACCCCACCAATAACACCTCCCAAAACTGCTCCCATAGCCCCTTTGCCTCCTTTTCCTGCATTATTCCCTATAATACCACCAATTACAGCGCCTCCAACGGTCCCTATCACAGCTCCTTTTTGTGTATTGCTAGCGTTTTTAACGGAGTCACAACTGCTCACTAAGCTTACCAAAATCAATACAATACTACTGCCAATGCTAATTATTTTTTTCATTTTTTCTCTGTATTACACGATTAAACTAACCTAAAGATACAAGAAGAAAAAACAGTTCGAACATTCTCAATTAAAAAACCGACCAAATGCCAATTTGTCACTTTAAAGGGTTTTGGTATTCTATTTGAAAACTAAATTTCCATCAATTTAAACTTAAAATTTATACATTATGACAACTGGAAAAATTAATGTTTCGGTAGAGAATATCTTCCCATTAATCAAGAAATTTTTATACAGCGATCACGAAATTTTCTTGCGCGAATTGATTTCAAATGGAACAGATGCTACCCTAAAATTAAAGCACTTAACAAGTATTGGCGAAGCCAAAGTAGAGTACGGCAATCCCATTATTGAAGTAAAAATTGACAAAGAAGGCAAAAAACTGCACATCATTGATCAAGGTTTAGGGATGACGGCTGACGAAGTAGAAAAATACATCAACCAAGTGGCTTTTTCTGGAGCAGAAGAATTCTTAGACAAATACAAAGATTCGGCTAAAGATTCTGGAATTATTGGACACTTTGGTCTTGGATTCTACTCGGCTTTTATGGTGGCTGAAAAAGTAGAAATCATCACTAAATCATTCAAAGACGAACCAGCAGCACATTGGACTTGCGACGGTAGTCCTGAATTTACTTTGGAACCTGCTGACAAAACCGACAGAGGAACCGAAATTATCCTGCATATCGCCGAAGATTCTTTGGAGTTTTTAGAAGAATTCAAAATCAAAGAATTATTAAACCGTTACAATAAATTCATGCCGATTCCAATTAAATTTGGAACCAAAACAGAAACACTTCCGTTACCAGAAGGGGCTGCCGAAGACGCAAAACCAGAGACTATCGAAGTAGACAATATCATCAACAACCCAAATCCAGCTTGGACGAAACAACCGGCTGAATTAAACGAGGAAGACTACAAAAAGTTCTACCACGAGTTGTACCCAATGCAGTTTGAAGAACCCTTATTCAACATTCACTTGAATGTGGATTATCCGTTCAACTTAACGGGGATTTTGTACTTCCCTAAATTAGGAGCTGATTTACAAATTCAGAAAGACAAAATTCAGTTGTACCAAAACCAAGTATTTGTGACGGATAATGTAGAAGGAATTGTACCGGAGTTCTTGACGATGCTAAAAGGAGTAATCGACTCACCAGACATTCCATTAAACGTGTCGCGTTCAGGTTTACAAGCGGATGCTGCGGTGAAGAAAATCTCGAATTACATTACCCGTAAAGTAGCCGATAAACTAAAAGCGCTATTCAATGACAACCGCGCCGATTTTGAGCAAAAATGGAACGACATTAAAATCGTTTTGGAATACGGAATGCTGTCTGAAGATAAATTCTATGAAAAAGCAGGGGCGTTTGTTTTGTACCCAACGGTAGACGACAAGTACTTCACTTTGGATGAATTGAAAGAACAACTAAAAGAAAAACAAACTGACAAGAACGATAAATTAGTCTTGTTGTATGCCAATAACAAAGAAGCACAACACTCGTACATCGAAATTGCCAAAGAAAAAGGATACGAAGTATTGTTGTTGGATTCGCCAATTATTTCGCACCTCATCCAAAAAATTGAAGGCGACAATAGCGAGATTAGTTTTGTACGTGTCGATTCAGACCACATTGATAATTTAATCAAGAAAGAAGATACAGCGATTTCTAAATTGTCTGAAGAAGAACAAACGAGTTTAAAAACAGTAGTGGAAACGATTGTGCCAAAACAAAACTACACGGTACAATTAGAAGCTTTAGACAGTCAAGCAGCGCCATTCATCATTACGCAACCGGAATTCATGCGCAGAATGAAAGAAATGAGTCAATCTGGCGGTGGGATGTTTGGTATGGGCAACATGCCAGAAATGTACAACCTAGTGGTAAACACCAACTCGGATTTGGCTACCACTATTTTGAACACCGAAGACAAAACCACTCAAGAAAGCTTGGTCAAACAAGCCTTAGACTTGGCTAAATTGTCTCAAAACTTATTAAAAGGAGAAGCCCTAACGGCTTTTGTGAAACGTAGTTTTGAGTTGATTAAATAAGTTCAAAAAACAAGTACATACTAAAGCTGCCCAATTGGGCAGCTTTTTTTGTGTAAAAAATAGACCACAAATCAAAAGCCCAGTTGATAATTTGTAAGAAAAATTTATATCTTTGAAAAACAAGAGACCAACTTTCGCCAATCTTGCACAAAATAGTTAGGATACAAGTTTGAAAGTTTCGCATATAAACGAGTTGTGCGTCATTTAGAAAAACAAACGTCTGAAAATAAATTGAGTTAGAAAATGTATAAAACTAAACAAAATTAGAATGGATATAGTTTGGATTATTCTTTTAATCATTTTAATATCAATTTCAATAAGAGAATTGATCAATACTAAAAAATTACCAAATAATAACCAATAAATATTTTACAAAACTCAAGATATTATAGATTCCTTTTTATAGTAATTGCTTGTTCTTTTGCTGTAATAACATTTATAATAAAAAAGATCTTTTTTTAAAAAACACTAAAAATGTTTCCCCTCGCTGGCGCGAGCATCTTGCTCGTGCCTTGAGTACCAATAAAAAACCCTGCTAGTGACTAGCAGGGTTTTTGTTTTAATTCCCAATAATTCCCGTTTCTTCTTTTTTATCCTTGTTCAATAAGATTGGGGTTTCTTTAGCCAATCGGTTCTTTGTTGGAATCTTATAATTAATGCTAAACCCAAAACGACGTGAGTCCATTTTATTACTCAACAACAAAGGCGTGTTGTAGGAATTGAACACAAATCGGTTCGAGTTAAAAATATCATCCGCATTAATGGAAATAGACAACTGATCTTTCAAGAACTTTTTAGACAATGATAAATCTACCGTATTGTTGAACGGTTTATTGGCAATGAAATAATAGTAATTCCCTTTGGCAGTGATGTAGCTAAAATTGGCTACAAACTTAATTTTGCTTGGCAATACCATTTGCGACATTACATTATACACCCAAAATCCTTTGGTTTCTATCGATGGAATTTGATGCAACTGATAGGCCGCATACACAAATAAAAAGTTCATTTCATCCGGATTCACATTCATTTTCATCGTTTCGGCTAGGCCTTTGGTAAACAACATATACGGAATTGGCATTCCGATATTGAAATTATGAATCTTCACTTCAGGTACGTTTTCATTGGTATTGACCACCACATTGGAATTCAAATTCACTCTTTGAATCACTTGATTTTTAGCCGAACTTACAGAATAGCCAATAAAAGCATAATCATACGCACTCAACTTCACTTCATAGTTGTCAAATATCGTAGGTTGCAAATTTGGATTTCCTACATACCCGATATTCTGGTTTTGATAATTCGTATTATTTGGGTTCAAAGCTGACGTACTTGGCAAAGTAATCTTCTTATTGTAATTCACATTAAAAAACACCGACTTGTTAAAATTGTACTGCGCACTGGCATTCGGAAAGAAACGAAACTGTTTGAAAGGTGTCAAATCAGTCGTATTGGTTTTTCCTGAAATGCTATAATCTTCGGCTCTACCTCCTACAATAAAACTCAAACTCTTGAACTTGGTCTGCATTTCAAAATAACCGGCTGTGGTTTTTCTTTGGTAATCCAAATTAGTCACGCCTCTGTTTTGTGTTTGAAAAGACAACTCTTCGTGCAAACTTCCAAAACTGAATTTTCCTTCGTCAGAAAAAGCAATGGGTTGTGAATAATCAAATTTGAAGTTGTAGTATTTTTGGTCTGAGGAATTGTCCAAAACTGGCACAGAGTTCCCCAAAGAGTTCAACACAAAATCACTTTGATTGCGATTGAAATTGAATTTAAAATCCAATTTTTTAGTCTTGTCCTCAAAACGTTTTTGATAGGTTGCCACCGCATCTTGACGCCATCCTTTCGTATTGGAATCGTCTTGAGTCGCATAACCCGTTCCGCTGGCCAATGTAGTACTTCCGTTATTGTTATAATTCACATCGTAATTCAACAACAAACGATCTTTTTTCAAATCAAAAGTCACTGCCGATTTAATAAAATTCGTTCTATTGGTTCTATCGGCATCCGTTTTAGAAAGTAAGGCCTGGCTATTGTTTTCTTCCTTAATCAACGAAGTCCACATGGCGCTTTCTCTATAGTTTTGTCCCATATTCAACTGCCAACCAAAGTATTTGTTTTTGGCATTCAACAAAACACTGTTGTTCACTCTCCATCGCAAACGATCGTAAGTAGTCACATTGGTACTATTGGTATAGGTAGCACTCAAAAAGTTCTTCGCATTTTTATTGGTAATAATATTCAAAATAGCACCACCCGAAGTAGCTGGAAATTCAGCACCCGGTTGGGTAACAATCTCAATTCTTTCAATGGCATTCGCCGGCATTCCTTCCAGAAATCCGTTCAATTCATTGGAAGAAATATTCAATGGTCTTCCGTCCATATACACGTCCAATTGTTTTCCTTGGTACATCATCCCTGCAATATCCGAAGCAATTAAACCCGGTAATTTTTTCAATCCTTCTAAAACAGACCCAGAACTCAAACTCGGCTGATTGGCAAAATCAAAAATAGTTCGGTCAGCACGTTGCTCGACTGCTTTCTTAGTGTTGGTAATAGTCACTTCTTTTAATTCCTGCGCTTTTTTAGTATTCTCTTGGGCAGTAACTTGGAGTATAGTTCCAAAAAATAAAGCTTGTAAAATAAAAATCTTTCTCATTATAATAATTTCGTTTGGCTATTTAGACTACTACACTGTCCTTTTGTTACACTTCCAATTGAAGTTATTGGCAAAAAAATTAAAACTATGACAAAGAATACCGAACTTTGACCACTGAAACAACATTCATTGCATTATGACTTTAGAAATAGGAACTCCAGCTTTGCTTTTTTCGGCAACTTCGTTAATTCTGTTGGCCTACACCAACCGATTTTTAACTATTGCGAGTATTATTCGTGGACTGAAAAAGGTATACAAAGAGAAAGAAAATAGTATGATTTTATTAGAAATCAAAAACCTCAACTTGCGTCTGACGTTAATTCGTTACATGCAAATGGCAGGAGTATTGTGTTTGTTCTTGTCTGTTTTTGCTATGTTGTTATTGTTCTTTGAAGAGCAAGCCATCAGTCTCTATTTCTTCGGACTAAGTTTGTTAAGTCTATTAATTTCGCTGGGGTTATCGTTTTGGGAAATCAGCATTTCAGTCAATGCGTTGCGTTTGCATTTGAGTGATTTATCAGAAATGGATCGAAAACAAATCAATTCCTAATGACCAACAGTTCAAAACTAAAAGGCGTTTTCCTTATCGGACTTGGAGCAACCAGTTATGGAATGTTAGCTACTTTTGTAAAAATGGCCTATGCCGAAGGTTTTACGACTCCCGAAGTGACTATAGCGCAATTTGTGTACGGAATTACGGGAATCCTACTCATCAATGCAATTCAAAAAGCGCAAAATAAAAACCAAGTTACCAAAGCGGCTCCAAAAACGATAGCACAACTAATGCTAGCAGGAACTTCGTTAGGTATGACCAGTGTTTTTTACTATTTAGCGGTTAAATACATTCCCGTTTCTATCGCCATTATACTGTTAATGCAAACGGTTTGGATGGGCGTGCTATTTGAAATGCTACTCGAAAAGAAAATACCGTCCGCTCAAAAAATTATATCGGTGGTAGTGGTACTGATAGGAACGGCTTTGGCAACGAATATCATCAAAAATCAAATCGCATTCGATTGGCGTGGCATCTTGCTTGGGCTATTATCTGCCGTTTCATTTACCACTACAATGTTTACCGCTAACCGAGTGGGCATTGGCGTCTCATCGGCACAACGCAGTTTGTTTATGTTGTTAGGTGGTGCCGTAATTGTCTTCGGATTTGCTATCGCCAATCAAACAGGAGATTTCCATTTCGGAATTTTTGCCAAATGGGGAATTGTCTTGGCCCTTTTCGGAACCATTATTCCGCCCTTATTATTCAATGCGGGCTTTCCGCTAACGGGAATTGGCTTAGGCAGTATCGTTTCGGCTTTAGAACTTCCGGTTTCGGTATTGATGGCCTATTTCCTTTTGAATGAAAACATCAACACTTGGCAATGGATAGGAATTGTGCTAATCATTCTGGCGATTGTCATTATGAATATCAATGATACCAAAAACTAGCCCTTTGGAGTCACTATTCAATTCAGCACCTATTACACTCGACTTGCCAGATGCTGAGATCATCTATTATCCACAGTTTTTTGACAAAGAACAAGCAGATACCATCTATACTCAATTACTCCAAGAAATAGCCTGGCAACAAGATAACATCACGATTTACGGAAAAACCCATCCACAACCTCGTTTGACCGCTTTGTATGGCAATGAAGGTAAACCTTACTCCTATTCCAGTATCACGATGCATCCACATCCTTTGAATACCCTATTGCAAAAAATAAAATACTATATCGAAGCGACTACGCAATGCCAATTCACCACCGTGTTACTCAATCAATACAGAGACGGAAAAGACAGTAACGGTTGGCATGCCGATAATGAAAAAGAATTAGGCCCCAATACCATTATTGCCTCGTTAAGTTTTGGTGCCGAACGGGTTTTCCAACTCAAACACAACAGTCTGGCGGATGCCAAAAAGAGCATCACATTGGAACACGGTAGCCTCCTACTAATGAAAGGAAATACCCAACATTTTTGGAAACACCAAATCCCAAAAACGGCCAAACCCATTGGCAAACGAATCAATTTAACCTTCCGAACCATTAAATAATTGTTTATATTTGGATTCAAATCGTTCCAATATGCAAACAGTTATTGATTATTTTTCGACTATTCCCTCTGCCCATCGTACCTTGATTTTAGTGGGCGGAATCACTATTTTTTGGTTAATAGAAAATGCATTTCCATTGTTTAATTTTAAATACCGTAGATGGCATCATGCAGGTATCAATATCTTTTTTACACTAACCACTATCATCGTTAATTTTTGTCTGGCTTTCATTTTATTACGAGTGGCAGATTGGTCCTATCAAAATAACTTTGGACTTTTACAATGGCTGCCTGAAATGCCAATAGGACTCTATACTTTGGTAGGGCTATTGCTACTCGATTTGATCGGTGCCTATTTAGTGCATCTCATCGAACACAAAGTAAAATTGTTCTGGCGTTTTCATTTGATTCACCATACCGATACTTGGATTGACACTACTACAGCTAACCGACACCATCCAGGTGAAAGTGTGATTCGATTTGTATTTACCACCTTAGGTGTTGTACTCGTTGGAAGCCCAATGTGGTTGGTATTTTTATACCAAACGCTTTCTGTGGTGGCAACACAATTCAATCATGCCAACATTGCCTTGCCTAAAAAAGTCGATTTGTTTTTGAGCTATTTCATCGTATCGCCAGACATGCACAAAGTACACCACCATTACCTCATGCCCTATACCGATAGTAATTATGGAAACATCTTTTCTATTTGGGACAGACTATTTGGGACTTTTATGGTTTTACCAAGAGAAGAAATCGTATACGGGGTGGACACGCATTTACAACCTGAAGAACACAATGATGTAAAGAATTTATTAAAAATACCTTTTCAGAAAAAAAAGTAAACTAAGGATATTCAACTAATTATTTTTTTTATTAATATTGATATATGATTTCAAATCAATAACGAATAACGAATAACTAACAACACTATTTGAATTATTTTCATCCGATGAAAAAGAGTAGCCGTAAAGAATTAAATTGGGAAGAGACGGAAAAACTGATGACTTTGGCCTTAGAAGAAAGAAACCCTTTTGAAATTATTAAAAAAGAATTTGGCATAGCCGAAAAAGAGGTTCTAGAAATTATGAAAAAGAAAATGCCCGCAGAAAAATTCGAAATGTGGAAAAAGAAAGCGGCAGCCAACAAACCAAAACCAAAACCAGTAAAAGTTGATGATTTTGACGACGAATTGGATGGCAAATATTACATCAAAAACAAATTAGATTAAGATACAGAACTCCTGAAAAACAGGAGTTTTTTTATTCATTCCACAAAACCATGAGAAAAATCATTTTTACAGTACTGTTTACAATGCTAACTGCAACTGTATTTTCACAAGCCCCAGCTGTATTTACAAAAGAGGATATTGCCGTAAATGCCCTTTTAAAGGGTACCTTGTATACACCGACAAAGCAAAACAAAAAAACAAATTTAGTCATTCTCATTGCGGGTTCAGGACCAACAGATAGAGACGGGAATCAAAAAATGATGCCCAATAATTCCTTAAAATTGTTAGCCGAAGCATTAGCTAATAACGGCATTGCCGTTTACAGTTATGACAAACGAATCTTTGCCCAAATGGCTGCCGGTAAACTTGACGAAGCCAATTTATCTTTCGATAATTTTATTGACGATGCCAAAGCAGTGCTTTTGTATTTCAGAAATCAAAAAAAGTACCACACCATCACTGTGGCTGGACATAGCGAAGGAGCCTTAATTGGTATGGTGGCGGCCAATGGCAATGCCGATGCGTATATTTCAATTGCGGGTGCAGGTCGACCTATCGACGAGGTTTTGTTAGAGCAAATTGGAAAACAAGCACCTTTTCTAAAAGAAGAAGTTGAAAAAGACTTTGCCACCTTAAAAAGTGGGAACACCTTCGAATTAAAAAATCAAATGCTAGCCACTTTATTTAGAGCAAGTGTACAACCCTATATGATTTCATGGATCAAATACAATCCACAAACCGAAATCAAAAAATTACACATTCCAATCTTACTAATTAATGGTGACAAAGACATTCAAGTAAGTGTGAATGACGCCCAATTATTGCATCAGACGAAATCAGATGCTCAACTCAAAATCATACCCAATATGAATCATATTTTTAAAGAAATCAAAGGAGATGATACTGAAAACAAAGCGTCTTATACCAATCCCGATTTACCTATCAACAAAGAATTACCATCAGTACTAACCGCTTTTATCCAATCATTATAAATTGTAACATTTATCCCAAAAAACATACTAATAACCCAATCTAAATAATTCAAAATGAAAAAATCAATTATTGCACTCGCTTTGGTGGCTTTTCTTTGGAACAGCAACGTAATTAATGCACAAAAAAAGACAACAACGTCTCAAGATATTAAAGTAGGTATCGATCTAATCGATGTAAAAGACGACAAGGTGAAAGTAACTGTACAGGCACCAAAAATAATAGCTGATAAAATCACGTACAGCATTCCTAAAATTGTACCTGGAACTTACTCTGAGGATAATTACGGAAAATATGTTGAAAATTTCAAAGCCTTCGACACAAAAGGAACTGCATTAGCAGTTACTAAAACAGACGACAATACGTGGTCGATTTCGAATGCTAAGAATTTGGCTAAAATCACCTATTTAGTGAATGACACTTTTGATACTGAAAAAGGAGGAAGCTTTGGGACTGATATTTTTTCTCCTGCGGGAACCAATATCGATGCTGGAAATAATTTCATGATCAACACTCATGGGTTTGTAGGCTACTTCCAAGATAAAAAAGACCTTCCGTATCAAGTGACAATCACGCATCCTGAAACACTTTGGGGAGTCACTTCTATGATTGACACTGATGCTAGTACAACTAAAGATGTATTCAACACACCGCGGTATGCTGAATTAGTAGAAAACCCGATTATGTATGCCAAACCCGACTACACCACTTTCAATGTAAACGGAATGGACATTCAAATTGTAGTCTATTCACCTTCCGGAAAAGTAACCGCAGAAAGCATTACTCCTGAAATGAAAAAAATGATGATTGCACAAAAAACGTTTTTGGGCAATATTAATGCAACCAAAAAATACAGCGTATTGTTGTACCTTTCTTCTATGAAACCAGATGACGCCAAAGGATTTGGCGCTTTGGAACACCCAACAGCAACAACGGTAGTTTTACCAGAAACGATGCCTTTAGAAGAATTACAAAAATCAATGAAAGATGTGGTTTCACACGAATTTTTCCACATTGTAACGCCTTTAACCATCCATTCTAACGAAATTCAATACTTTGATTACAACACTCCAAAAATGTCACAACACTTATGGATGTATGAAGGAGTAACCGAATACTTTGCTAATTTGTTCCAAATCAATCAAGGTCTAATCGACGAAGCGGAATTTTATACACGTATGGCAGAAAAAATCGAACAAGCAAAATCCCTTAATGATACCATGCCTTTTACAACTATGAGTGCTAACGTATTAAAAAGTCCTTACAAAGAACAATACTTAAACGTATACCAAAAAGGAGCTTTGATTGGAATGTGTATCGATATCATTATTCGTGAAAAAAGCCATGGCGAAAGAGGTATTTTGAACTTAATGCAACAATTGTCAAAAGAATATGGCGTACACAAAGCGTTCAAAGACGAGGAGTTGTTTGCCAAAATTACAGCACTAACCTATCCTGAAGTAGGTAATTTTTTAAGTACCTATGTATCGGGTTCAACACCTATTCCTTACGAAGTTTTCTTAGCAAAAGTAGGCATAACCAAATCCAAAGAAAGAAAAGCAGGTAACGTATTCCTAAAAGGACAATCACCTTACATTACTGTAAATAAAGCTACCAAAGAAATTTTGGTGAGACCCAACACTGATTTAATTGATTTCTACAAAAACTTGGATTTGAGAGCTAACGATATTATAATGGCTATCAATGACAAAGCCTATACTTTTGACAACATCTACGAGATGATTGGTGAAAGTGAAAATTGGAAAGAAAATGATGCTATTACCATCAAAATCAAAAGAGATGGTAAAGAGCAAATTCTAACTGGAAAAGTTAGCTTACCGTATGAAGAAATAGAAGGTTTACAAGCAACTGATACAACTAAAGCCAACTTAAAAAATGCTTGGTTAAAAGGATAAAAATAAATTCATTTTCACAAAATCCCAATTTAGAAATAGATTGGGATTTTTTTTGGAATTCAATCTTGCTTTCCAACAATTTTCATTATTTTGCGCCAAAATAAATCAACAATGAAAAAAATTAGTATCGCTTTCGTAACAATGACGCTTTTATTTGCTTGTTCCGAAAAAAAATTGGAAAACAATTTACATTTAACAGGAAATATCAAAGGATTAAAAAAAGGAACGTTATATGTACAACGAGTGAATAACAATAAACTAATCGCATTAGATACCATTGCTATTGATGGCAATTCAAATTTCGAAACCAATATCGAGTTAAAATCACCAGAAATGCTATACTTATTTCTAGACAGAGGAGTAAGCAATTCTTTAGATAATAATTTATTATTCTTTGCAGAACCTGGAAATGTAAACATCGATACCAACCTTGAAAACTACATTGCAGATGCTAAAGTAACAGGTTCTAAAAATCAAGATTTGTATTACGAATTTAAAAAAGTAGACAATCGTTTTCAAGAGGAAGAGCTTGGATTAATTGAGAAAAAATTCAACGCAATAAAAAGCAATAACGAAAAGGAAATAGCTACTATTACTGCCAAGCAAGAATCTAATATCAAAAGAAAATACTTGTATGCTACTAATTTCATCATCAACAACAAAGACTATGAAGTAGCTCCTTATCTTGCGTTATCTGAGATTTATGATATCAATATGAAATATTTGGATACCATCCAAAAATCATTAAGTCCTAAAGTTACCCAATCACTTTACGGAAAAAAATTAACCAAATACATTGCTTCTGTCAAAAAACAACAATAACATAGCAATCTCCAAAAAACAAAAAACCGTCAATAGTAATTGACGGTTTTTTTATACCTTTTATAAAATAAAAAAAACCATAACTTTCGTTATGGTTTTTTTGGAGCCGGCGGAGGGACTCGAACCCACGACCTGCTGATTACAAATCAGCTGCTCTAGCCAACTGAGCTACGCTGGCAGCGTATTACGGGTGCAAATATAATTCTGAATTTCTATTTTCCAAAATAATTTGACACTTTTTTACCGTTTTTTTCGACTATAATTCGTTGATTTTAGCAATCAATTGATTAGCAGTTTGTTCCAATTCAACATTAATTTGTTTGAAGTGCGCTTTTTTGTTTTCAACGTTCTTAGCGTTTACTTTTGTAATCAAAACATCAAAAGCTGCAATAGCTTCATCAATCAAAGCATTAGTTTCTGGTGTTGGAACTCCTGAAGTTGAAATTTCGAACAAATAAACCGCTTCAATAATATCTCCTAAAACGTAGTTGATGTCTTTCTTTAAATTCTTAACGTTTGCCATTTTATTTTTAATTTTAATTTGCGTCTGCAAAAGTACACATAATCTTTCTATTCACTACTACGAAATGTAAATTTCTAAAATTGAAGCTTTTCCGCTCAATTGAAAAGTCGTTAAGGCTGCTGGAATTAAAACCGTGTCGCCTTTAGAATACAGATAGTTTTGTCCCGCCAATTCCAATTCAAAACTGCCCTCTACACACATATACACTGTAAATGTAACTCCTGTTTTTTGGACTTCCATCTCCCCTTCTAACGGAATAAATTGAGTAGTAAAATAAGGACAATCAACCACTGGATTAGATTGATTATTATTTTTTTGATAGTGCTTTTGCGACGATACTGTATTGTAATTAATCGCATCCAAAGCCAAATCAACGTGTAATTCTCGTAGATTTCCATTCGAATCGACTCTATCAAAATCATACAATCGATAGGTAATATCAGAGGTTTGCTGAATTTCGGCAACCACCATTCCGGCTCCAATAGCATGAACGGTACCTGTTTCTATAAGAAACACATCTCCTTGCTGTACCTTAATTTCATTCAGTGTAGTTAACAGAGTCTTCTTCTCTAAATGCGTTACATAAGTAGCCGCATTTATTGGCTCCTTAAAACCAACAATCAATCTAGCATCGACATCAGCCTGCACTACATACCACATTTCTGTTTTCCCAAATGAATTGTGACGTTGTTTAGCCAAGGTATCGTTAGGATGGACCTGAACCGATAAATCTTCTTTCGCATCTAAATACTTGAACAACAACGGAAATTGATTCCCGAAACGCTCATATACAGCTGTTCCTAAAATTTCACTTGAAAATTCGGCAATTACCGAGCTAATTAATCTCCCCGCAAAAACCCCATTGGCAATTGTACTCACATCTCCTTCAACAGTAGACAATTCCCAACTCTCACCGGTTTGATTGGAAGTAATGGGTTTGTGAAGTAACGATTGTAGTTTTTCTCCTCCCCAAAGGCGCTCTTTGAAGATGGGACGAAACTGTAATGGATAAAGTGGTATTTTCATTTGTTTATAACCTAATTTGAGCGTTGCATCTATTCTGCAACTATTTTTTTAACCGCCTCAAGGGCTTTCGGGATGTGTTGCCCCCCTAACATACTATTAAAAAGCATTTGCACTACTCCCTTTGCATCTATAACATATGTAACTCGACCTGGGAGCAATCCAAGAAAAGCGGTTGGAACACCAAATAATTTTCTTATTTTTTTGTCCGTATCCGACAAAAGTAAAAAAGGAAGTTGGTATTGAGCGGTAAATTTTTGGTGCGAAGCCAAACCATCACTACTAATCCCAATAACCTCGGCTCCTAAATCTAAGAAGTCTTCGTATTGATCTCTAAAACTACATGCTTCTGCAGTACACCCTGGTGTATTGTCTTTAGGATAGAAATAAAGCACTACTGTTTTTTTTCCTACCACCGATGTACTATCAAAAAGAGTTCCTTTAGCATCTATAGCACTAAACTGAGGAACAATATCACCTACTTGTATCGCCATTATTCTCCTTTATAGGTTACAAAATTACGGGGCGTTTCATACAAAACTACTTCTAAATCAAGTGTGGATTGGATTCGTTTTCTAATTTTATTCCAAATCACCACCACAATATTCTCGGCCGTTGGATTCAAATCTTGAAATTCAGGAACATCCAAATTTAAGTTTTTATGATCCATCGCATCTTCTACCTCTTCTTTGATAATATCCGAAAGGATTTTAACATCCATGACATAGCCTGTTTCAGGATCAATTGGTCCAGTAACACTCACTATCAATTCATAATTATGTCCGTGAAAATTCGGATTGTTGCATTTCCCAAAAACGGCATCATTTTGCTCAAATGACCAATCTTTTCGATACAATCGATGTGCCGCATTAAAATGTGCTTTTCGTGAAATAGTAACTCTCATCTAGGATGGTGTATTTATAGTGTATGTTCTTCTAAAAAATGATAAAATTGGTCAAAAATAATTTTGAACCAAATCGTATATAAATCCGGATTATTCTGAATATCAACCTTCACAGCCTCAATAGGCATCCATTTCCATGCTTCTACTTCTTCAAGGTTAATACTTGGAGCTTCATTGTAATACCCTATCATCACATGATCTAATTCATGTTCTGTCAAACCATTATCAAAAGGCGCCTTGTATATAAAATGAAACAATTCTTTCAACTCGGTTTGAAATCCCATTTCCTCAAATAAACGTCGGCTTCCCGCCTGAATATTAGTTTCTCCCTCTCGTTGATGACTGCAACAGGTATTGGTCCATAACAATGGCGAATGGTATTTATGATGGGCACGCTGCTGCAACATGATTTCGTTTTTGCTATTCAATACAAAAACCGAAAAGGCGCGATGCAACACCGCTTTTTCATGCGCTTCCATCTTTGGCATCAAACCAATAGGCTCATCCCTTTCATTCACTAATATAACATTCTCTTCTAACATACAATGGTATTAATCGCCAAAAATACAAAAAAGATGAAGCAAGAACGCCAATTTTTAATTTTAGGCAAAGTTTAACGACTGTCTAACTAGTAAAATGGTATTTTTACATAGAAAATAAGGGTAGCTCAAAATTTTAAAAAACAAACACAAATGAAATACTATTTTTTATTACTCGTCCCCTTACTTATGTTTAATGCTTGTGGCCAAACAACAACTCAAAAAAAATCCAACACCTCAACTATGTCAAATACCATTTCTAAACCTGAAAACCCATATTATTCCAATACCGACACTACAAAATTAAACGTCTCAGATGCCGAATGGAAAAAAATCCTACCGCCTGATTTGTATGCAGTAGCTCGTGAAGCCGACACCGAAAGGGCTTTTACAGGAACCATGTGGAATGACGAAACAAAAGGAACCTATTATTGTGCCACTTGTGGGTACAAACTATTCCAATCGAATCAAAAATTCACTAGTAGTTGTGGCTGGCCTAGTTTTTTTGAGCAAGAAAACAAAGAAAGTATTGTATTCAAATTAGACAAATCCTACGGGATGATTCGCACCGAAGCGCTTTGTGGGAGATGCAACAGCCATTTAGGCCATTTATTCAATGACGGCCCAGAACCCACGGGCAAAAGATACTGCATGAATGCCATTTCATTGGATTTTGTTCCAAACACAATCTCCAATCAATCTAATTCAAATGTAGCAACCATCACACTAGGAGGGGGTTGTTATTGGTGTGTCGAAGCCGTGTACGATAATTTAAAAGGAGTACAATCAGTCGTGTCAGGTTATGCCGGAGGAAATACAATTAATCCAACTTACGAAGAAGTATGTTCTGGAACAACGGGACATGCCGAAGTAGTCCAAATTACCTATGACAAAACACAAACCAATTTAGACGAGATCTTCAAGGTGTTTTTTACCGTTCACGACCCCACTACACTCAACCGTCAAGGAGCCGATGTGGGAACACAGTACCGTTCGGTTATTTTCTACAAAAACGAACAAGAAAAAAAAGAAGCGCAAAACGTTCTTGAGGCTCTAAAAAATGCTCATGTCTACGATAGTCCAATAGTAACCACTATTGAACCCCTTACACAGTTTTACAAAGCTGAGGATTACCATCAAGACTATTACAACAACAATAAGAACCAACCTTATTGCAAAATGGTCATCCAACCTAAAATTGAAAAATTCGAAAAATTATTTAAAAGCCGTTTGAAAAAAGAATAAAAAAACCGCATTTTATCAACAAATAAATTCCGTTTATCGTCTTTTTAAATTACGAAACACTGAAAAACATACATTTATAATACAAACATTTTTAAATCTATAGTTATGTATTATGAAAGACATTTTTGGGGAATGCATTTTTTTTGGTGGCTTTTTTGGATTGTAATGATAATCTGGATTTTCGCTACTCCTTATGATATTCCAAGACGAATCAACAGAAAACAAAATCCTATAGCCATTCTAAAAAAAAGATTAGCTAAAGGAGAAATTACTCCAGAAGAATATTACGAAAAGAAAAAAATTCTAGAAGACAAGGAGTAAAATAACTGTTGGTAATTTTCTTACTTTAACTAAAGAACTAGGATAACCACGAGCCATAAGGGCTACTATTTTTGATGACTATTTTACCTCCATTCGAGTGACTCCTTCCGGATCCTTAGGAAATAAATTCGTATTGAGAATAACAAAATTGTAATCAAATACTACAATTATAATAGTATATTTACTTTATAATTTCAAACAAATAGATCCCAGATGAAACAACTCATTCGTTTTACACTACTTCTTATTTTACTGAATTGCCATGTCATTGAAGCGCAAGAATCCAAACCTACTTGGGCACTTCTCAATTTTGTAAAAACAGACAGTATTAATCCCATTCTATCGCCTGATAAAAAACAGAACTTTGTATGTCCGGTAAGTACAAAAGAAGTGAATTGGGAAGAACGCAATGTACTCAATCCTTCTGCGGTAGTAAAAGATAATAAAGTATATCTCATCTATCGAGCGCAAGACAACCAAATGACTTCTCGTTTAGGATTGGCGGTAAGCGAAGACGGTTTGCATTTTAAGAAAGAAGTTGAACCTATCTTTTACCCTGACAATGACAGTATGAATCAATACGAATGGAAAGGCGGAGTGGAAGATCCAAGAGTGATTGAATGTCCTGACGGAAGCTATTTCATGACCTATACGTCTTATGATGGTAAAGTGGCCCGACTCTGTTTTGCTACTTCCAAAAATTTGAAACATTGGACTAAACAAGGTCTAGTACTGAAAGACGAAAAATACAAAGACCTCTGGGCAAAATCAGGAGCAGTTGTAGGCGAAAGAAAAGGAAATAAAATTGTTGCCACTAAAATCAATAATAAGTATTGGATGTATTTTGGCGACACCGATTTGTTTATGGCATATTCAGACGATTTAATCCATTGGCAAGCCGCTGTCAATGACGAAAGTCAAAAAATGATTAGTGTACTTCATCCTAGAATGGGCTATTTTGACAGTCGTTTGGTAGAGCCCGGTCCTTTTGCTCTTTTGCAAAAAGAAGGAATTGTATTAATGTATAACGGCAGTAATGCAGCCAATTACAATACCGCTGAATTACCAAAATTCACTTATGCTGCAGGTCAAGCTTTATTTGACAAAAACCAACCCTATAAATTAATCGACCGTACTCAAAACCACTTTATTCACCCCGACAAACCCTATGAAAAAACGGGAGAGGTAAACGAAGTTTGTTTTGTAGAAGGATTGGTTTTTTTTAAAAATAAATGGCTGTTGTATTATGGTACTGCCGACTCAAAAATTGCGGTAGCGGTTCGTAAACAATAGGTATTACTGTAAACTTTCAGCAATTTTTAAAGCACATTTTTCACCGTCAATGGCAGCCGAAATAATTCCGCCAGCATAGCCTGCTCCTTCTCCACAAGGATACAGTCCTTTGATTTGCAAATGCTCTAAAGAAATTCCATCTCTCGGAATTCTCACAGGCGAAGAAGTACGTGATTCGGGCGCATGAAGAATCGCTTCGTTAGTCAAATAGCCTTTCATTGATTTACCAAATTCAGTAAATCCTTCTCTCAAAATCTGACTTAAAAAACCAGGAAACACCTGCCCCATTTCTACCGAAGTGGTACCCGGAACATAGGATGTAGTAGGAATAGTAGACGAGACTTTATTTTGAGTAAAATCAACCATTCGTTGTGCGGGAACACGTTGAGTTTGACCAGCCAAATGCCATGCTTTTTGTTCAATACTCTTCTGAAATTCCATTCCAGCCAAAGGGCCAAATTTGGCAAAAGGAGCAAAATCTTCTAACTTCAATTCGATAACAATACCTGAATTGGCCGTAGCCTGATCGCGTTTGGAAGGAGACCACCCATTGGTCACAACCTCACCTGGGCTAGTGGCACAAGGCGCAATTACTCCTCCGGGACACATACAAAAAGAATACATGCCTCGGCCTCCCACTTGTTTCACAATCGAATACGGAGCGGGTGGCAAATGTTCTCCACGATAATCACAACTGTACTGAATACGATCTATTAATGATTGTGGGTGTTCTGCTCGCACTCCTAAAGCAAAAGGCTTGGCTTCAATCAATACTTTTTTGCGATCCAACAATTCAAAAATATCACGAGCCGAATGTCCTGTGGCCAATATGATTTTATTAGCCGCAATTGTATCCCCTTTTTGAGTTACCACGCCTTGGACTTCGTTATTTTTAATCAAAATATCAGTTACACGGGTTTCAAACAAAACCTGTCCGCCACATTCAATAATTTTTTCTCGAATATCCTGAATAATTTGAGGAAGTTTGTTTGTTCCAATATGCGGATGAGCATCAACCAAAATATCGGGTGTTGCACCAAAAGCGACTAACAATTCTAAAATTCGAGTTACATCACCTCGTTTTTTAGAGCGCGTGTACAATTTCCCGTCAGAATAGGTACCTGCCCCACCTTCGCCAAAACAATAATTGGAATCTTCATTCACAATATGATCTCGATTAATGGCTTTTAAATCACGACGACGACCACGCACCTCTTTTCCACGTTCAATCACAATGGGCTTTAATCCTAATTCGATCAACTGCAAAGCGGCAAAAAGTCCCGCAGGACCTGCCCCAACAACAATTACTTCTTGGGCATGAGCGACATTTTTATAATCCGGAAGTGCTATAGATGACTCTTGAAAAGCTTCGCCTTGCAAATAAATCAATACTTTTAAATTGATTTTAATGGCTTTTTGACGCGCATCAATAGACCGTTTAAGTATCGAAACATGTTGAATTTCATGAACCCCTACCTTAATTTGTTTGGATAAATACTGCTGAAGCAACACGGCATCGGCAGCTATTTCGGGACTAACTTGAAGTACTAATTCTTTAGGCATAGGGCAAAGGTAGAAAAAGCATTGCTTTTTTATGGCATCTTTTTAAAAGGATTGCTTTCTTCAAAAGATTTAAGAGCAAATGAAGCCAGCCAATGTTCTCCTTCATAATTACCATCCACTACTGAAGGCAAAGAATAATTCAAATGATAGTTTGCTAAAGGAATAAGATGTGAAAATAGTTTTGGATACTGATGTATCAAATGGAATAGGTTCCAAGATCGACTGAAATTTAATCCGTCCAAATGTACCAAATGCCCATCGGTTCTATCCGAAACTTTAGCCACCTCCCATGTGAATTTGGTATCAAAAAGAGATGGAGCAAATGTTTTGAGCCATTTCAAAAAATCAGTTTGAGGTAATATGCGCTGCATAATTCCAATTTCTTCCATACAAGGAGACAAGAAATCAGTCCCACTTGGTTCCCAATTAAAAGGACAATTTTCATCCTTTATGAATAAGCGAATCGCATTCTCTTTCAAACAATTTTGAAACGGCTGATTTTTAGTAAAAACAGCATAATCCCATGCAAGACTCAACCCAAACGCTGTGTTAGTATGAGTTCCAGCACGAACAGAATAAAGTAACTTGGGTAAAAATTCCATATATCTGTTTACTATCAAATCCGATAAAGGTTGTAAATTTTGCGCTAAATCTTTGGCATATGCATCTTGACTAGTAGCTAATTCCATCTGCAATTGTAGCAACCAAGCCCAACCGTAAGTACGCTCAAAGGACTTTTCATGTGGTTTAGAAAGATAATCTATCTCTAATTGGATATTTTTTTGAGATAAATTCGTTTGTAGCTTATTTATTATTTCTTCTCTGTGCGATAAATTAGGAAACCGATTTAATAAATACACCAAACTCCAATGGCCATGCACCGAAGAATGCCAATCAAAACAACCATAAAAAGAAGGATGTAATTGTTGAGGCGGTGCTATTTCAGCACTATTGGCTAATAATTGTTGTAATTTATTAGGATATTCCTGTTGCAAACACTTCAAAGGCAAAGAAGCCAAATGATTAGCTTGTTCCACACTCAGTTCTTGTGAAAATAGTGACGAACAAATGAAAAGTACGGTTATCGTAAAATAGCGCATAAAATAAGTTTTGTCCAAATATAATACAATAAACTAAAGCACAACAAAAATCAAAGTTTGTACCTTTGTAATTCAATTGAAAATAATGGAAAGAAAAATTAAATTGATTTGGGATTTTAGAGGCCCTGCAGCAGCAAAAACCGCCGAACATCATGAAATTCACCTGAAAGAATTCATTGCCATCGAAAAGTTACCCCTCAAGATTACGGGATTTGAAATACTAAATGAAATGTACGCTATTGCTTATATGGTGGTTACTGACGACTATATGATTGCAGTACGCGATGCCTTAAAACCACATCGCGGAGAAATTTACCAAGAGTAACTCGTAGTAAACTAGTTAGCCACCTCGCTAATGAATTTAATACGCATCAAACGCAATTCGTCAATATCGTATTCTCCATCAAATTCTTTGAGCGCATCTTCAATTTTATCCGATTCGGATTCCATAAAATAATCATGAATCTCTTCTTGCTGATCGTCATCTAACAAATCATCAACCCAATACTTGATATTTAATTTGGTGCCCGAATACACAATCTGCTCCATTTCTTTAATCAAATCGTCCATAGACATCCCTTTGGCAGATGCAATATCGTCTAACGATAGTTTGCGATCAATATTTTGAATGATATACAATTTATTAGCCGAATTAACTCCTGTTGATTTCACAACCAAATCATCTGGGCGAATAATATCATTATCTTCAACATAACGACTAATTAATTCCACAAAGGGCGCACCGTATTTTTTAGCCTTCCCTTCCCCAACACCATGAATATTAATTAATTCATCTTGGGTAATCGGATATTTTAACGCCATATCTTCCAATGATGGATCTTGAAAAACCACAAAAGGCGGAACTCCTAATTTTTTGGCTACTTTTTTACGCAATTCACGCAACATTCCCATCAAAATTTCATCGGCAATTCCTGACGATTTAGCAGCAGTCACAATAGCATCGTCTTCGCTTTCGCTGTATTCATGATCTTCAGACATCATAAATGAAGTAGGATTTTTTATAAAATTCAATCCTTTATCTGTAATCTTAACGATACCATACGTCTCAATATCTTTAGCCAAATACCCTTCAACTAAAACTTGACGCAACAAAGCCATCCAATATTTTTCATCGTGATCGGCACCTGAACCAAAAAACGATTGCGAGTCTGTTTTATGTGCCTTAATTACGGCATTGACACGACCTATCAAAGTAAACACCACTTCTTTAGACTTGTATAAATGTTTGGTATCTCTAATTACTTCAAGCAATTGTACTACTTGATTTTTGGCTTCTACTTTGTTTTTCGGATTACGAACATTATCATCCATATCGGCTCCTTCACCTGTTTCACTATCGAATTCTTCACCAAAATAATGCAATAAAAATTTACGTCTTGACATCGAAGTTTCAGCATACGCCACTACTTCTTGCAACAATGCAAATCCAATTTCTTGTTCAGCAACGGGTTTGCCTGACATGAATTTTTCCAATTTCTCTACGTCCTTATACGAATAGTAGGCCAAACAATGCCCTTCACCTCCATCACGTCCCGCACGTCCTGTTTCTTGATAATAACTTTCCAATGATTTTGGAATATCGTGATGAATTACAAAACGAACATCAGGTTTGTCAATTCCCATACCAAAAGCAATAGTTGCAACAACTACCTCCACATCTTCCATCAAAAACATATCTTGGTGTTTTGCTCTGGTTTTAGCATCTAAACCGGCATGATAGGGTACTGCGCTTATTCCGTTCACTTGTAAAACCTCAGCAATTGCTTCTACTTTTTTGCGGCTTAAACAATAAATAATTCCCGACTTTCCTTTATTTTGTTTGATAAATCGAATGATATCCGATTCGATATTTTTTGTCTTAGTGCGTACTTCATAGTACAAATTAGGTCTATTGAAAGAGGCCTTAAAAGTAGTAGCATCTGACATATCCAAATTTTTCAAAATATCTTCTTGTACTTTCGGAGTAGCCGTAGCGGTTAACCCAATAATAGGCACATCTCCTAATTGCTTGATAATATGTCGTAAATTACGGTATTCTGGTCTAAAATCATGCCCCCATTCTGAAATACAATGCGCTTCGTCAATAGCAACAAAAGAAACTGTTACCGACTGAAGAAATTGAACATACTCCTCTTTAGTCAAGGATTCTGGAGCAACATATAATAATTTAGTGATTCCTGCAGAAATATCACTCTTAACCTGAGTAATCTCGGTTTTAGTCAAAGAAGAATTCAACACATGAGCAATACCATTCTCAGAAGAAAGACTTCGAATAGCATCTACTTGATTTTTCATTAAAGCAATTAAAGGAGATACCACTATAGCAGTTCCTTCTTGAATTAAAGCAGGTAGTTGATAACAAAGCGATTTACCTCCTCCAGTCGGCATAATCACAAAAGTGTTTTGCTGATTAAGTATACTTTTGACAACTTGCTCTTGCAGTCCTTTGAATTGACTGAAGCCAAAATACTTCTTTAATTCTTTGTGGATATCAATTTCGTTTGAATTCATTCTTTATTATGTGGTATTTTGTATAAATTTGCATCACATAAAGATACAATTTTCTTTTACAAACACAAATTTAACTATTCTGTTTTGATAACTACACCAAATATTTTGGCTAGCGCCAAGAAAACCATACTCTCAGAGAGCCTATCCATCTCAAAACTAGCTGATTTTCTCGACAACAACTTTGTAGAGGCGGTTCAAAAAATTTACCAATCCAAAGGAAGATTGGTGGTTACTGGGATAGGAAAAAGTGCCATTATTGCACAAAAAATGGTAGCAAGCTTCAATTCGACAGGTACACCTGCACTTTTTCTGCATGCAGCCGAAGCCATTCATGGTGATCTAGGAATGATGCAAAAAGAGGATATTGTCATCTGTATTTCCAAAAGCGGAAATAGTCCTGAAATTAAAGTATTGGTTCCTTTATTGAAACGTTTTGACAACCTTTTAATTGCCATAACAGGAAACATGAGTTCTTTTTTAGCGCAAGGAGCTGATATTGTACTTAACACAACTGTAGATAGCGAATCTTGCCCTAATAATTTGGCACCAACGAATAGTACCACTGCACAATTGGTCATGGGAGACGCTTTAGCGGTTTGCTTAATGGAAGTGCGCGATTTTAAAGCCGAAGATTTTGCAATCTACCATCCTGGAGGAGCTTTAGGAAAAAAACTACTACTCCGTGTCAAAGACATGTTAGAAAATTCTCTAAAACCAATGGTTGATCCCGATGCACCTATCAAAAAAGTGATTTTTGAAATATCAGAAAAACGACTAGGTGTTACCGCTGTAGTAGAAAACAACAAAGTAATCGGAATCATAACTGATGGAGATATCCGTCGCATGTTAAACGATAGAGATTCTTTTGCTGATTTAACAGCCAAAGATATTATGACAAAAAATCCAAAAACAACCAATTCTGAAGCCATGGTGATTGACGCTTTCCATGTGATGGAAAATTTCAAAATTACCCAACTCATTGTAGTAGATGACTCAGAATTTAAAGGCGTATTGCACTTACACGATATATTAAAAGAAGGAATTATATAATGGCAAAGAAAGATTTAAACGAAATGTCGTTTTTAGACCATCTAGAAGAACTACGATGGTTATTGGTAAGAAGTACAATTGCTATTTTGATTTTAGCAACAGCTACTTTCTTTGTAAGCGATTATATTTTTGATGTTATAATATTTGGCCCTACAAGTCCTGATTTCATTACCTACCGCTTTTTCTGTGATTTATCACACCAATTGGGATTTGCCGATAGTATTTGTGTAACCGAAATGCCTTTTATTATTCAAAACACCGATATGGAAGGACAGGTAAACATCTTAGTATGGACCTGTATTCTATCTGGCTTCATTCTTGGATTCCCCTATATTTTATGGGAATTATGGAAATTCATTAGCCCTGCCTTGTACGAAAAAGAAAGAAAACACGCCAGACTATTCCTATTCGTGTCTTCCATGCTTTTCTTTTTAGGAGTGCTTTTTGGCTACTTTGTAGTCATCCCAATGTCAGTCAACTTTTTTGCCACTTTCAAAATAAGCGACGTAGTCAAAAACCAGTTTAGCATTGATTCCTATATCGGTATGGTAAAAACCAGTGTAGTAGCCAGTGGATTGTTTTTTGAACTGCCAATCATCATTTATTTCCTAACTAAACTAGGTTTGGTAACCCCAACTTTCTTGAGAAAATATTGGAAATACGCTGTAATTATTATTTTAATTGTAGCCGCTATTGTAACACCTCCAGACGTAGTAAGTCAAACCATCGTGGCGATCCCAATGTTGATTATCTACGAACTAAGTATTTGGATTTCTAAAGTTGTAACTCGAAATAAAAACAAAGAAAATGGCTGATATCGTTCAAGAATTTAACGACTACCGTTCTAAAATGAACGAAAAGTTATTGGCAGACAACAATAAAATTGTCAAACGCATTTTTAATTTGGATACCAATGCCTACGCTGAAGGTGCTTTGGATGTTAAAACCAAAGAACTGTTAGGACTTGTAGCCTCTGCCGTTTTGCGCTGTGATGACTGTGTCAAATACCATTTAGAAACTAGCTACAAAGAAGGTGTGACCAAAGAAGAAATGATGGAAGCTATGGGAATTGCTACCTTAGTTGGTGGAACTATTGTGGTTCCTCATTTGCGTAGAGCCTATGAATTTTGGGAAGCTTTAGAAAATAATTAATAATGTAACAATACGTCAATGTAGCAACGATCCAATTGTTACATTTAGTAATTGATTCATTTACACATTACACTATGATATTAAGAGCAGACAATCTAATCAAAACCTACAAAGGCCGCAGTGTCGTAAAAGGGATTTCGGTAGAAGTAAACCAAGGAGAAATCGTAGGTCTTTTAGGCCCTAACGGAGCGGGTAAAACTACTTCTTTTTACATGATTGTTGGTCTAGTAAAACCCAACTCAGGTACTATTCACTTGGACAATTTGGACATTACTGATTATCCAATGTACAAAAGAGCACAAGCAGGAATTGGTTATTTAGCTCAAGAAGCTTCTGTTTTTAGAAAATTAAGTATTGAAGACAATATATTAAGTGTACTGCAATTGACCAACTTATCGAAGGCAGAACAAGAAGCCAAGATGGAAAGTTTAATTGCCGAATTCAGTTTGGAGCACATCCGAACCAATCGAGGCGATTTGCTATCAGGTGGAGAAAGACGCCGTACCGAAATTGCACGTTGTTTAGCTACTGACCCCAAGTTCATCTTATTAGACGAGCCTTTTGCAGGTGTGGACCCCGTAGCGGTGGAAGACATTCAGCGTATTGTAGCGCAATTGAAAAATAAAAATATCGGTATCTTAATTACCGACCATAATGTACAAGAAACACTAGCCATTACTGACAAGACCTACTTGATGTTTGAAGGCGGAATCCTAAAAGCTGGAGTTCCTGAAGAATTAGTAGAAGACGAAATGGTACGTCGCGTATATTTGGGACAGAACTTCGAATTAAGAAAGAAAAAATTAGAATTCTAATACCTCCCAAAAGAATGGAAAAACCAAGCAAAGAAACCCTAGAAAAATGGAATCAAAATCCCAACAATTGGAAATGGGGTTGCTTTTATTATAACAAAGAGGATCAACGATTACTTCCTCCTAAAAGAATACCTTGGATGGGATGGACAGTAAACTTTGCCAATCCAAAATCGATTGTTCTATTTGTTGCTACGCTTTTTTTCTGCGCACTAATCGTTCTATTAACTAAATTAACATTGACAACTTATCATCATTAAGCTAATCGATTCATTTTTGTAAGTGCATTATTCGCTACCGAAAGCAGTACATAGAACACAATCACTAAAGGAATTCCAGCATACTGAAAAAACGCCAACAGCAAGAGTGAAGCTACTAAAAAACCTATTTGTAGCGCATTCTTCTGCATACTAAACTTCTTGATTTTTAAAGAAAATAAAGGGATTTCAGCATTAAGCAGGTACACACTCAACAAAGTAATCACTACTAATACCCACGAATTAGTTAGTAATTCTAACATTAAAAAAGAGTCCGAATATTTCACTGCCAAAGGTAAACTCAAAATAAATAACGCATTAGCTGGTGTAGGCAGGCCAATAAAAGAATCCGTTTGACGGGTATCAATATTAAAATTAGCCAAACGATAACACGATCCTAAAGCGATCAAAAATCCTAGAAATGGAAACGGTTCAATGGTCCAGTCTAACTTTGGATAACCACTTGAACTACCTAGCAACTGGAACATTACAATCCCAGGAACAACACCACTAGTCACCATATCGGCTAAGGAATCCAATTGCAATCCTAACGGACTGGAAACTTGAAACAGACGTGCGAAAAAACCATCAAAAAAATCCAAGAAAATCCCCAAGCTTACAAAATAAAAAGCCATTTCGAAATCGTTGTTCAACGCAAATACCATAGCAATACAGCCACAGAAAAGATTGAGCAAAGTAATCACATTAGGGACGTGTTTTTTAATAGTCATCATAATTTAAAGTATACAGATCGTTGAGAGCAAATTTAATATAATAAATTCAAGCACGAGAGATTTAGACGCCATTTTTCATTCAGTACTCTACTTTACTATTATTTACAACTCAGAAATAGATTCACTTTATAAAAAAGATTATTTTTGGCAACAATACAAACATTGCTCATTAATCTACTATGATGAAGAATCCCGTGCTAAAAAAAATAGTCTTTTTTGCCCTTTTTTGTTGGAGTATCCAAATCGGTTTTGCTCAACACATACAGCTTTCCAAAGAAGCCAAGGCAAGTGTACTTACTTGCGGAACGGGAAATGAAGTCTATGCTTTATTTGGTCACACCGCCATCCGAATAACAGATACTATTACTGGAATTGACGTAGTGTATAATTATGGTGCATTCGACTTTAGCACTTCTAATTTTGCCTTAAAATTCGTTAAAGGCAACTTGCAGTATTTTGCTGTAGCCAATTCATATGCTGATTTCATTGCGAATTACACCTACGAAAAGCGATCTGTTTACGAACAAGAACTCAATATTTCGGCACCACAAAAACAACAATTATTTGACAATCTAAACCAATCCCTACAATTAGAGAACCGAGAATACACCTATAAATTCATTGACCAAAACTGTACTTCTATGGCGGTGGACGTAATCAACCGTTCCTTAAATCAAAAAGTAATAGTAAAAAAAGGAGATACGGATAAAAGCTACCGAACCATATTATACCCCTACTTTGACCACCATTTTTACGAACAATTAGGAACAAGCATCATCTTTGGCACAAAAACAGACCAATTGGGCACCGCTATTTTTCTTCCTTTTGAATTCAAGAAAAGTCTCGACCAAATCAAAGTAAACCAACTTCCTATTGTAAAAGATAGCAAAACGGTATTGGAATTTGAACCCGAGCCCAATTCTTCTTGGTGGAACAATCCCTATACCTACTTACTCTTTTTAGGGCTAATTTTAATCTTGAATAAAAGTAGTATTGATGCAATTTATCTAACAATAATGGCAACTCTAGGAGTAGCATTTGTCCTTTTAGGAATATATTCTACCCACTTAGAACTCGCCAATAATTACAACGTTTTGCTGTTCAATCCAAGTTTGATTGTTTTATTATATTTTGCTAAAGGAAATAATAAAAAAGGAATAAAATACACGCTTTGGTTCAACTTCATTGCGTTAGGTGGATATACACTTATCCTAATCAATAAAGCCCACCTCTGGATTGTAGCACCATTAATCGTCACTAACGGACTTATTCTCGTACGTCGATTTTGGAAAAAACAACTATAAATTTACGAAGTACGATTCACAAATAACCAACAACTGACAACCGATAACCGAAGCTACTTCCCAAAGAAATCCTTCAAAATTTTAGCAGTAAATAGTCTAGCGCCTGCATCGTTTAAATGTCCACAAGAAGAAAAATACTGATCGCCTTCAACCGCCTTTTCATAATTATAGATCTCAGGGTACTTGGATTTCACTTTATCAAAATAATCCATCCCTTTCACATTAGAACACATCGGAGTCATCAAGGCAATTAATTGAATATGATTCGCTTTACAAATAGCCTTGATTTCCTTGTAGTATTTATTGTCTAACGGATTCAAAGCACGAATATCATTCTTCATATTCCCTTTCTTCTTACCACTCAAAGGGTGATACCCCAAATTTTCCAAATAATTAGTAGGAACACCACGCCAACTTCGGTTCATTTCACGAAAGCCAATTTTAGCATCAAAAGCCACATAGCGATAAAACGGAATATAATACAACTTCCAAAAGTCAGCCTCTTGGGCAAAATGATCTTTGATAATTTTAGAATCATGAAGATACGGTAAGAATTGAGCAGAGATTCCGGCATCACGCGTTTCATTGGCCAAATTCATATCCGTTTCCAATAGCAATTTTTTAATCACAAAATGACGTTCTACCATCAATTTCAACAACAAAGAGGCCTCAAACAAATGCGAAGCACTCATGCCGTAGTTGAACGTCTTAATCCCTTTTTCTTCAAACAGAGGAGCTACAAAATGATTATTGGCTCTGGATGAACCTAAAAAAACGACATCATAGTGTTGCGGACGAGCGTGATACACATACTCAATTTTCCCCCTGGTGGAAGATTGCTGAAAAATTGTGGTATACACCCAATCCAAAACCACTGCTAATAGCAGAACAGTTACTAGTACGAAGACAATTAAACGTATAAATTTTTGCATTAAAACTGAAAATAAATAAATTCTTTATAGTCCGAAAAAGTGCCCAAAGCCAAAATCGCGGCCAAACACAATACTAATTTCAAACCACTATACTTTCCTGAAATAGGTTCTACTTTGGTGCGAGAATTCCATTCTACTACTACAAAAGCACCAATTAAAAACAACAATTCATAATTGTACCGTTCATTTTTCAAAAACTGTGAAACAAAATGTTGTTCTGTAAAAATTCGTTGAATATAGTGCAATGCCTGTACAATCGAATTGGCCCTAAAGAAAATCCAAGCCAAACAACTCAACAAGAACGTAGTCAGAATACTTGCTAAAACACGCACCGAATGCCAATCACGAGTCAATACCACCGTTTCCATATTGGTACGATTCTTTTTCAAAACTAATAAAGGTAAAAAGTAAACCGCATTGATGAATCCCCAAGCAATAAAAGTCCAATTGGCTCCATGCCAAAAGCCACTCACCAAGAAAATAATAAAGGTATTACGGACTTTCATTCCCATACCGCCACTACTTCCTCCTAAAGGTATGTACAAATAATCTCGGAACCAAGACGAAAGTGAAATGTGCCAACGGCGCCAAAACTCGGCAATATCTCTCGAAAAATAAGGATAATTAAAATTGCGCAATAAATCAATCCCAAATAGCTTCGACATCCCTAACGCCATATCGGAATAACCCGAAAAATCACCGTAAATCTGAAATGCAAAATAGACCGCTCCCAAAAGTAAGGAAAGTGAATTCATATTGGGATAATAGTCAAAAATAGCATTCGCATAGGTCGCACACGTATCGGCAATAACCACTTTTTTAAGTAGTCCCCAAAGAAATTGATATACACCTTCTTTAGCTTTCTCAAAATCAAAATGTCGTTTAATTTTTACCTGAGGCAATAAATGGGTAGCTCGCTCAATAGGCCCTGCAACTAATAACGGAAAGTAACTCACAAAAAGAGAGTAATCCACAAAGTTGGTCTCGGCCTTGATACGCTTCAAATAAATATCAATCACATACGACAAACCGTGAAAAGTATAAAAAGAGATCCCAACAGGCAGCACCACATTCAATAACAACGGACTAGTAGATAACCCTATAGCATTCAATGCTTCGGATAGCGAACTAGCAAAAAAATTATAGTACTTAAAAACACCTAGAAAACCTAGATTAACGGTGATACTCAACCAAAACCAAAACTTCCTTCCTCTTTCGGTACTCCCTTTTTCAATTCGAAGTCCGGTATAATAATCCAAGAAAGTAGAAAAGACCAACAAAAACAAAAATCGCCAATCCCAACACGAATAAAAATAATAACTCGCCACAATGAGCACTGCATTCTGACTGCTTTTGGTCTTATTAAAGACAAACCAATACAGTAGAAATACTATGGGTAAAAAAATCGCAAAAGATAACGAGTTAAAAAACATAAACGAAGATATCGAATTTGAAAAGTCCAAAATTAAGATTTATTCCTATTAGAAACTAATAATTTACAATGTACGAAGTTCGATGTACGATTTACCAATGTAGCAATGGAACAATTTTTAAATCTAACTGTTTGATTTTCATTATTTTTTAATAACCAAATACACTTACTTACCTACCCTCCCGTAGAGCAAAGCTACTTTCTTATAAAACCTTATATGACTTATATGGTTTAAAATTTACGAGGTACGATTCACGAATCACGATTCAAAAAAAAATCCCCAGAGCAAAACACTCTAGGGATCTGTATCAAATCGTAAACAAATTACACTTTACTTATCCAAAACGGCAAAAGTAGAATTCAAACTCTTAAACTCTGGTACAATTTTCTTCATCTGAGCCACTATAGCATCGTTATCAAAAACATCCGAACCTGTAATCAATTCAATAATATCTTGATGTAGTTCCTCGAATTCTTCTTCTATTTCTTGAGCAATCATGATTTTGCTATGATAGGTTGGAATTGTTTTAGCGGTATCATTCAACAACTCTTCATATAATTTCTCTCCTGGACGAAGACCAACTACATCTATTTTAATATCTACATCAGGAGTAAAACCGGCTAATTTAATCATCTTACGAGCCAAATCATAAATCTTAACAGGCTTACCCATATCAAAAATATAGATTTCACCTCCATTACCCATAGCTCCAGCTTCTAATACCAATTGACAAGCTTCTGGAATCGTCATAAAATAACGAATAATATCTTTATGCGTAATCGTTACAGGCCCACCTTCAGCAATTTGTTTGGTAAACAAAGGCACTACTGAACCGTTTGAACCCAATACATTCCCGAAACGAGTCGTAATAAATTTAGTAACCACTCCGCTATCTTCTTTTTTATGTTTCCATTGTAACGACTGCACATACTTCTCTGCAATACGTTTACTTGCCCCCATAACATTGGAAGGGTTAACTGCCTTATCGGTAGAAACCATCACAAACTTGGCTGCACCATATTTACAAGACAAATCAGCTACATTTTTGGTTCCTTTTACATTGGTTACAATCGCTTGTGCTGGATTTTCTTCCATCAAAGGCACGTGTTTATAAGCCGCAGCATGGTATACCACTTGTGGATTATAGGTCGAAAAAACAACTTCCATTGCTTTTTTACTTCGCACATCCGCAATAACACTGTAAATAATCGTGTTCGTTTTTAACGCCTGTGTTTCTAAAGTCAATTGATGTAAAGGAGTCTCTGCTTGATCCAACATCAAAATTGCTTTGGGTTTAAAAGTCAACACTTGACGTACAATTTCACTACCTATAGAACCTGCAGCACCCGTAATTAATACCGTTTTATCTTTTAATTGTTTCGTGATGGATTTATCATCTAATACGATCGGTTTGCGTTCCAATAAATCTTCAATCTGGATATTTTTGATTTTCTGAGAAATCTCTTTTTGATTTTCCCAATTGGTAATCAATGGGACCGTAAATACCTTATAATTAAATTCCAAACACTGGTCTACAATATGAATTTGCTCCTCTTTGGTCAAACTCTTATCCGCAATAATAATTCCTTCAGCGTTAAACGAGCGCATTAAAGCGGGTAACTTTTTCTTTTGTGCCAAAATAGGCAAATCCAGCATACGTTTAGAAACATTTTGGTTGTGATGATCCACAAAGCCAATCACCTTAAAACGAGCGGGTATTTCAAAATTCAAAGCATTAGCCACTGATATTGCATTCGCATCGGTGCCGTAGATAATAGTACGAACTAATTTGTGTCTAGAATTATCTGAAAAATACACTTCAAACGTACGCTTAACAATAACGCGATATAAAAATAGTCCGCAAAAAGTAAAAACTGTATTGATAAACAAAGCCGTATTTAAAAACGCTTTCTCTTGAAAGTTATACTCATAAATAAGGTTGAAAAGCAGAAAAAACACCAAAACGGAAACCTGTGAAAACAACAACTTAACCGCATCAATATAAGACGAATGACGAATAATTCCTGAATAGGTTCTAAACAACCAAAACGAAAAGACATTCATGATTAAAAAGAATACTATAAATTCTTGCCAATGAGGGGTAATCATAAAATCTAATCCTGTCCCTCTAAATAGCAAAAAGCTAAACAGACAAGCCGATACAAGCACCCCAAAATCAATAGTAAGAATAATCCATCGAGGCAAATAATTCAAACTACTGATATTGAACCTTAGATTTTCTCTTGAAAAAAACGAATTCGAATTAGTTTCTTTTGCAGACATATTGGTATTCAAATAACTAGATGATTACTATTATTTATAAACTTTTGCTGTGGTTTCATCTCAAAAGTAAACATTTTAAATGATATTAATTGCACTTTTAGATTGATATTTTTTCAACTAAGTCTTACAATTTATGTTTTAACAATCCCAAAAGATACTCCCCATAACCGGACTTACGTAGTGGTTCAGCTAATGTTTTCAATTGATCCTTCGAGATAAAACCTTGACGCCAAGCAATTTCCTCAATACAACCCACTTTCAATCCTTGACGCTCTTCCAAGACTTGAACAAATTGTCCCGCTTGCATCAAACTAGCAAACGTTCCCGTGTCCAACCAAGCAGTACCCCGACTTAAGATACCTACTTTCAACTTCCCTTGCTTCAAGTATTCCTTATTCACATCGGTAATCTCATATTCGCCTCGTGCAGAAGGCTGAATGTTCTTAGCTATTTCTACTACCGAATTGTCATAGAAATACAAACCTGGTACCGCATAATTAGATTTAGGCACTAGTGGTTTTTCTTCTATAGAAAGAGCTTTATTATTTTCGTCAAATTCTACTACACCATAACGCTCTGGGTCCGAAACATGATACGCAAACACCACTCCACCTTCAGGCGTTGTATTGGAACGCAACAATTCTTGCATATTGGCCCCAAAGAAAATATTGTCCCCTAACACTAAGGCTACCGAATCATTTCCTATAAAATCAGCACCAATTACAAAGGCTTGCGCCAATCCATTAGGCACCGCTTGTTCAGCATAACTAAATTGACATCCAATCTCCGACCCATCACCTAATAATTTCTGAAAATGAGGCAAATCATGAGGGGTTGAAATTATCAAAATTTCATTAATCCCTGCCATCATCAGAGTTGATAACGGATAGTAAATCATCGGCTTATCATAAACTGGCATCATTTGCTTACTCATCGCCAACGTCAATGGATGCAATCGGGTACCAGACCCCCCGGCTAATATAATTCCTTTCATATTTTTTATTTTTTCGTGATTCGTAAATCGAAATTCGAAGTTCGTGATTCGAATTAGCATTCACTGTTTACAATTCATGATTCACGCTTACTTATATATCGAATCAAACCAAAAAGCATTTGTTTAATTTTCTCGATTTGGTCTAAATAATTATCCACTGAAATCACAAACTGCAAACGCTGTGATAATAGTATTTGAGTTTCTAATTCTGATAAAGAGCCCATGGCAATATACATAAATTGTACAAATTCTTTATTTCCTTTTCTTCCGGCTCCTTCAGCGATATTACTAGGAATTGAGACGACAGCACGTTTCATTTGACTTACTAAGCTATATTTTTCATCTGAAGGAAAATCTTTTGTCAATGCATAAATCTGCTCTGCTAAAAACATCGACTGTTTCCAAACATCTAAATCTTTATGATCTTTCATATTAATTGGGGGCTTTATATTATACTATTTAATTAACGAACAACGGTTCACGATTCAAAGTTCACAAATTACGATTCACGGTTTACGACTCACGGTTTTCATATTGCTTCTCATAATACGTCGCATACGCTCCCGAAGTCACATTATCCAACCATTTTTGATTCTCTAAATACCAATTCACCGTGCGTTCCAATCCTTCTTCAAAAGTAACGGATGGCTTCCAACCCAACTCTTTGTTGATTTTAGTTGCATCAATAGCATAACGCAAATCATGTCCTGGACGGTCCTTCACATAGGTAATCAATTGGGCGGAAGTCCCTGCTGGACGTCCTAATTTCTTGTCCATGATTTGGCACAATAATGTAACTAAATCAATATTCTGCCATTCATTAAACCCGCCAATATTGTAAGTGTCGTGATTCACCCCTTGGTGAAAAACCAAATCAATCGCCACGGCATGATCTTCTACAAACAACCAATCGCGCGTATATTTTCCATCACCATATACCGGCAACGGTTTATTCTGAATAATATTATGAATAAAAAGTGGAATCAATTTCTCTGGAAAATGAAAGGGGCCATAATTATTAGAGCAATTGGTCAACACATACGGCAAGCCATAGGTTTCACCATAAGCTCTCACAAAATGATCCGAACTCGCTTTCGAAGCGGAGTAAGGTGAATTAGGGTCATAAGCCGTCGTTTCAGTAAACAAGCCTTCAGCACCCAAACTACCATACACCTCATCGGTACTGATATGATAAAAACGCTTACCTTCTTCTTTCCCTGCCCAAATCGTTTTAGCCGCATTCAACAAATTCATAGTCCCAATCACATTTGTTTTCACAAAAGCCAAAGGGTCGGTAATCGAACGATCTACATGCGACTCTGCTGCTAGGTGCAACACCCCATCAAACTGATGTTCGGCAAACAACGCATCAATAAAAGGAGCATCCACAATATTGCCTTTCACAAAAGTATAATTAGGCGCCTTTTCAATATCAGCAATATTTTCTAAATTCCCTGCATAGGTCAATGCATCCAAATTAAAAATCTGATAATTCGGATACTGATTCACAAAACGTCTCACCACATGAGACCCAATAAATCCGGCACCACCGGTGATCAATATTTTTTTCATTTTACTTTATTTTTTCGTGATTCGTAAATCGTGATTCGATCCACGGTTCACGATTCACGATTCACGTTCTTCATACATTTCTCCAAACTCTCCCGATACTCCGGAACCACTACCCCAAACGTATTTTTTATTTTGGTTTTGTCCAATAAAGAATACTGTGGGCGACGCGCTGGTGTAGGATAATCAGTACTTGGTATACCCGAAATGGCACAATCAAACCCGCCTATTTCTTGAATGGCTAAAGCAAATTCGTACCAACTGATTTCGCCTTCATTCGAAAAATGATAAATACCCGATTGCCAATTCGAATGCGTCACAATCGTCATGATAGCTTGTGCCAAATCAGCCGCATAAGTAGGGCTGCCAATTTGGTCATTCACCACATTCAGACTATCGCGTTCTTGTATCAATCGACTCATGGTTTTAACAAAATTATTCCCAAAGGTAGAATACACCCAGGAAGTCCGAAGAACAATCGCCTCCGGATTTTCTCGCATACAGGCTTGTTCTCCAGCCAATTTGGTTTGGCCATACACATTAATTGGAGCTGTCGAAGATTCCTCGATCAAGGCCACACTCGAATTCCCATCAAATACATAATCCGTTGAAATATGAACCAATTGACGTCCATTGGACTGCGTCCATTGTGCCAAAATAGCTACTGCATGATGGTTCAATACATCGGCTAATCCCGTTTCAATTTCTGCTTTATCCACTGCAGTATAGGCCGCACAATTAACAATAATTTGAGGTTGAAACTCGTCCAAGGTATCGGGAATAGATTCCAAATCACTCAAATCCAAAACCGAACGATCCGCAAACACCCATTTCAACTCCGGATAGTGTGTCGACAATACTTTCAATTCGGAACCTAATTGTCCGTTAGCGCCTGTTACTAGTATTTTTTTCATAATTTCTGCGTAACTCGTAATTCGGTTTTCGATAATTAAATTATAGTTCACAATTTACGAATTTCGATTCACGAATTTCGGATCACGAATCACGCTTTACGATTCATAATTTAAAACTCGCTATTACACCCGTCAATCCTAGGCAACACCAAATCCTTATCCGACACAATAGCATCCTTCAAGTCCATCCCCCAGTCAATATTTAAGCTAGGGTCATCAAAACGAATACCACCCTCACTGGCTTTATTATAAAACTGATCACATTTGTACAACACCACAGCGGTCTCACTGATGACCGAAAAACCATGCGCAAAACCGTGCGGAATCAACAATTGTTTCTTATTCTCTGCCGATAACCGAATGGCAAAATGCTGTCCATAGGTAGGCGACTGTTTTCTAATATCTAAGGCTACATCGATGATTTCACCTTGCAGCACCCGCACTAACTTAGTCTGTGCATACGGCGAATTTTGATAATGCAAACCTCTCAAGGTACCGCGTTTGGAAAACGATTGGTTGTCCTGCACGAAATTAATTGTAATTCCTTCTGAAGCTAAGGTATTTTGATTATAAGCCTCAAAAAAATACCCACGTGCATCTTCAAATACGGTGGGATTGATAATGAGTAAATCTTGAATCGGTGTTGTTTCTATTGTCATTATATTCTGTTGTCTGTCATTGCCAACGCAGTGAAGTAATATCTAATCATCGTAATTCGTGATTCGAATCACGCATCACGCATCACGAATTACGATTTATCATTCTATCCCCAGACCCCTTACCCAATACCGTAGCGATAATGTAATAAAAATACTGAACCAAGGTCAATTGACTCGTCATTTCCGCATCCGTTTCGGCTAAGAGTTGTGGTGTAGACATATCGATTTTATTGATTTGAGACAAACCCGTAATACCAGGCACTACTTGGTACACCCCACGTTGATCACGCTCTCGTATTAACTCTTCTTGATTGAACAAATTAGGTCTTGGCCCCACTAAACTCATATTGCCTAGTAAGACATTCCACAGTTGTGGCAACTCATCCAGTTTGGATTTGCGCAAAAAAGCACCGTATTTCGTAACCGCACTATAATTAGCCAAGTGTGTCGCTACTGATTTCGTATCCACATGCATCGAACGAAATTTATACAAATGAAACGGTTGCTTGTTTTTCCCTACACGCTCCTGACAAAAAATGGGTGAACCCGTATCAAAAAAACCAATAACCACCAATACTAGAATAATGGGACTTAGTAGTACTAGTCCAACCAAAGAAAAAATAAAATCAAAAAATCGAATCATATCTGTTTTTTTGCCACTAGGGCGCAAAGTTTTTTATTAAACCATTAGAATTATTAAGGTGCAACTATATTTCAATTGGTACTTTAGCTAAAGTAATACATTTACTTTATTGAAAAGACGAAATAGTTTTAACTAATCCCTCCTTAGCCGAAGTAGGAAATTTTTCAATTCCCAAAGCTGCCTTTATTTTATCATTAGAAACCACAAAATTTTCAGTCAATTTATCCAGTCGCTCTGTATTTAAGGGTAAATGAAAAACATCACCTAAACGAGCTATAGCATATATTATTATTTTAGGAATAGAAAGGATTCTTGCTTTTTTATGAGTAGTAGCAGCTATAATTTGAATCAATTCGTTTGTAGATAATGCTTCATCATCCGCTAGATTGTAAACTCCTGAAGGAATTTCTTCTCGTTCTAAAATTTGTTGAATTACATAACAAACATTATCAATACTGCAAAACGAGCGCTGGTTTTCAAAAGCTCCCAGAGGCCAAGGCAAGCTTTTACTTACAAATTGATACAACAAATTCAAATTCCCCTTATTACCCGGTCCATGAATCATAGATGGTCGAATAATAAATACCCTTTTGCCTTCTAGAAGTGTTCTGCTTAAGATATATTGTTCTGCCTGCAACTTTGATTGACCATACGCAGTTTGAGGATTAGTAACTGATTCTTCTGTTACAACATCTTCTGTTTTATCAGTAATCGCTTTTACACTACTAAAAAAAATAAAATCTCGACAATTGCTTGCCAAAAAAACATCAAATAATTCTTGAGTTAATTTGGTGTTTATATCAAAATAATCCTTTGAATTTGAACTGTTTTTTAGATCGTGGGCTTTACCTGCAAGGTGAATTATGGCAGTGGCATTTAGATCAATCTCGGATTTCCAATTGGATTTTCTAATATTTAACTTACCTGATTCACTGATGCTTAACTTAAAAAATTTAAGTAAATTACTTCCAACAAATCCAGATGATCCTGTAATAATAATTGATTTTTTCATACAAAAATCCTACATCGGACGATTCAACAAGCTTGAATATATTCTTATATGCTCATCAACAAAAAGTACTCTAGAATATTTTTCTCTTTCATTTTTACAATTTAAAGATAAAACATCTAAAATTTTTCTGTTAAAAACTAAGTATTCTAACTTGTTTACAAGAAGATTAGTATCCTCATTTTTAGAAACTGATTCAATTAAAAACCCATTAAATCCATTAATTATTAAGTCCGAATTACCTCTTTCATTAAGAGAAACTACAGGAACTCCCATTGCTAAAGATTCCATTATACAAACTGGCAATCCTTCTTTTTTACTAGGAAATAAAAAAACATCCGTAATTGCTAAATATTTTTCAACCGTACAAGTATAACCAACATTAATAATTGATTTATTATTTTCTAATTCAAATAAATCTTTATCATTTAACCCCGTTTTATGTATTGGATCTCTACCTCCTATAAGTAATAATGTAATTTGATTTGGATACTTTCCATCAAGAAGTTTAAATACATTATAAACTAAATCAAAACCTTTAAACTCAACGAAACGCCCTGTATAAGTAATAACAAACTTGTTCTGAATTCCTAAATCCCGTTTTAATCTGAAATCTTCATCTTTTAAAAAATTGGATCTATTAAACTTATCTAAATCACAACCTACCCCAAAAGAATTATACTTTTTAGTTTTATTACTAAAAAAAAAATTTACTAAAGTAAAATCTTTTTTATTCATTAAATAAATCTCATCTAATCTTAAAAAACAAAAGAACTCAACTATCAAAAAAATCAAACGCCGAAACCCACTACTTGCATTTAAACCCAATCCATGAAAGGTACCTAAATAAGGTATTCCTTTTACTTTTAGTAAAATTGAAGGTAAGATTCCTGTAGTAAAATGGGCATGGACTACATCTGGTTTTACAAATTTGATCAACTTTCTAATCTCTAAAGCAGCTATAATTTGTTTTTTTAAAGACATAGATCTTGGTATGTCTATTTTATGAAATAGTATATCAAATTTATTATAAATAAATTTATCTTTAATATTAATAACATTATCGTGAGAACACACAATATGAACCTGATGTTTTTTACTTACTTCTGTCGCTAATTCCGCTAAAAAATTATTAAAACTACCGTAATCTGTTATAATAATTATTATTTTCATTTATATTCCGACTTTAAATAACCACAATATTTATCACCCCAAACTTGGTATGAATAACTAGAAAGTATTTTGCTTCTTCCTGATTTCCCAAAATTTTCTCTTAGAGAAGGGTCAATTATTAGTTTTTCAAGATATTTGTACCATTCTTTTTCGTTGTGAGCTATATATCCATTAACACCATTTTCTATTATCTCTTCATTTGCTGGAGCAGGAGATGCAACTACGGGAATTGCACAGGCCATATATTGAATTAATTTAAAACCACATTTGCCTTTTTCCCACAAAGTATTATTAAGAGGCATTATACCGATATCTGATGAAAGTAATTCATTGATTTCGGTTGATTCATTCCATTTTACTAAATCCAAATTAACATCATTAATGGTTATATCTGCACCAATAATTTTTATTTTAATACTATATTTTTTCGATAAATCTTGTAGAACGGGTATAATCAAATTAAGATATTTACCCGTAGAAAGTGAACCAATCCATACAATTGTAGTAATATCTTTTTTGTGTATTTTTTTTGTTTTTGAATAATAATCTAAATCTATAACTGTCGGTAAATATATCAAATTATCACTCTTAATTTCGTCAAAATACCAATGATTTCCAACTGTAACAAATTTCGCTCCTTTAGAAAGTTTGTCAATTTTATTTTTTAAAAATAACTTTTTGAAATTATTTAACTTATAATCTGTTGCTATATAATCATCAAAATCTAAAGCGTAAGACTTGCCTTTTAACAATAGTTTCTCTATTACATATGGGACATTGGGAAATAACTCTTTTTCTATTACTATTAAATCGTAATTAGAAGATTGAAATAAAACAAAATAAACCCTCTTCAATATAGAAAATATTCGTTGAAAATAAACTTTTATCTTTCTATTATCATATAAATTTAAAACATAGCTATTATCGAGTAAAGGCTTTATATGAAACTGAATGCAATTTTCATCGAAATAAGGCTTGTAATTATAGAATCTATATCTTGATGAAGCACCATCACGGTTATATTTAGAAAGAAATAATATTTTCATGAAATTAAGGGATTAACAAAGTAGTGTAACAAATTCAAAAATGAAAATTATTTGTAGAATAATATAGTAAATGGAATTGTTTTTAAAGTCTTTTAATTCAACAGGCGTTTACTGTCGTCAAGTATTTTCTCAAGTTTAATAGCGTTCAATGTAGCTAAAGGCAAAAAAATAGTCCAGAGATAATCAAATTTACTTAGATAGGGGTTTGAAGCGTTAACAAATAAGAAACATATCAAAGCAGTAATTTGAGGTAGTAAATATGATACATAATATTTGTTCTTTCTACAAACTATAATCGATTGATAAATTATCCAAAAAACAGAACTCCCATAAATAAATATTCCTACTATTCCAGTTTGAAACAACAATGCTATATAAGACAATTCATAAGTCCAAGTAGCTTTATCATCTCTGATACTCCCTTTAGCACTAGCTCCTAAACCAGCACCTATTAACCAATTATCCTCCCAACCACTTATTAAAGCATTAAACTGTTCTTTCCTCAAATAATTGGATTCTGCTTCAGGGTTATCAAATTCAAAAGAAGAATTAAACTCAGAAATTAGATTGTCATTATCAATTGCCATATATACTACAACTGTAAAAGCAACAGACAAAAGAACCAAAATAGGAATTATAAATCTTTTAAGTCTCAAACCAATTCCTATAATTTTCAATAAAAATAAAATAATAAAAGGACTTATGGCGCAGACCAACCAAAAAGCTCTTCTCGCAGAAATAAATAGGAGAAATAAAGAAACAATTAAAGTAAACCTTATTAAATTTTTATTTATCCCTAATGTATTAAATTTTTCAGGTATAAAAAGTAAAGTTAAAACAAATATAAAAGTATAAAATACTGTTGCAAGATTCATAGAATTCAACTCAGTTGCACCATCTTTCCAAAAAACACCAAATCCCTGAGAATCTGCGAGATAAATTACATTTATTGGAAACCCGAAAAAATTGTTAATAATAAAAACAATAATTAATCCCGCTGAAGCAAGTCCACCATAAATAATTGTATTTAAAATTGGTACAATATTCGATTTCTTATCCGACAATCCAATAAAATACAAATACAAAACTGGCCAAATAATAAAAACAGTACTTACAGAAATAGCACCTGGAGTAGATCTAACTATCCCATTTAGTGTAAATATAAAAGAAAAAAATATATTTATCAGACCAATAATTAATAAGCTCTTATCATATCTAAATGAAGAAAATTTATTATTTCTTATTATAAGAAACAATAGCAAAAGTAATAATATCCCCCTTGGAACTTGAAAAGAAGCGGGAAGTATGAGCATCAAAAAAAAGAAAATACAAATAAATTTATTCCCTATATTTTTCTTTATAATCATTACTTTATTCAATAATTTTTTTAAAAACCAAGTAAGCTAAATGCGGCCAATATTTTGGATTTAACAAATCAATTACATCACTCCATTTTTTTTCGAAGAAAATAAAATATATTTTTTCACGTGTTTTATTTCTATCCTTTGCCATTGAAATCAGAAATGACTTTGGCAAGTTTGAGAAAATATACTCACTTTCAGTGAAATTTTTTCTAGCATTCAAATACGAATTATTTGACGAATGAATTCTATATTTAACCAAAACATTGCTAATGCAAATTGCATTTGTATGCAACGAGGCTTTCAACAAAATCTCAAAATCTTCGTTTTGCTCCAAATGCTCACTAAATCCACCAGTTAAATCACAAATATTTCTCTTTATAATAACTGTTGAAAAAATTATAAAATTTCCTTTCAACAATCTATTATAAATTGATTTTGAATTATGTGATTTATAACTAAATTTTGAATAAAACTTAGCCTGATTTATTGCACTTTCTGTATCAGATGTCAAAAGAGTCTCAAAACCACAATAGGATATACCAGCATTGCTTTGTTTTGTTAAGCCGTCTATTTGCTTTTGCAATTTTTCAGGAAGCCAAACATCATCACTATCCAAAAATGCGACATACTCTCCATTTGCTTTTTGAATAGCTAGATTTCTAGCTGCGCTTAATGGTTTATTACTTTCTGCATAGTAATAACATATTCTTTTATCATCATAAGATTTCACAATCATTGGACTTTCATCTGTTGATTGATTATCCCAAAATATTAATTCCCAATTTGTATAAGTTTGTTTAAGGACAGAATCAATTGCCTCCTTTAAATATTTTCCCCCATTATAACAGTTCATTATTACAGAAACCAATGGAGCATTTATGTTATTTCCATTCATAGGGTATTGTACTATTATTTAATGGTAAAGTGATTGACTCTACATCGTCATGAGGTTGGTCAATTATATTGGCTAATAAACTCGGATGTTCTGAAATACCTTTAAAACTATACCACAATTTTGGAGGCATACTCAATAAGCAATAATTAGAATCATCATCTAATACTATTTCGTCTATTTCTCCTTTAGTTTTTGAATCCTCTCTATTATCAAACACAACAATTTTTACAACTCCAAAAGGAACACAAAAATTTTGATGCATTTGATTATGCATTTTCCATCCTTTGACCACACCAGTATTAATTTTTGAATAATATGCTTCTCCAAAACCTTTAAACGTTTTGTCAGTTGATTTTAAATAATGATATACAGCACCTCTATCATCCTTAATTTGCTTTAACTTGATTAACTTTAAATCAGAAATTTTAGTACTAAAATCCATTATAACGCCCATTTTACACCTCGCTCTTTGGCTTTTGAGGTATATTGATTAATTTGATTCCTAGTAAATTCAAAGACTGAATTTTTATCAAAATAAAAATTAGTATACCATGACATTGTAAAATCAATAGTTTCTTCGAATTCCATAACAGGATACCACTGTAAATTAATATTAGCTTTATCACAAGATAATTTTAATAAGTTGGCCTCCTTTTTACCATCATCGACATGTTTATTAATCCATCCTGGTGAGTTTTGCCATAATGATTTCATTTCATCTATTAATTCTCCTACATTTTTATTAACCTTTGAATCAGGACCAAAATTATATGCTTGATTTCTATGTTCAGAATTTTCTTCATAAAGTTCCGCTCCAACACATAAATAGCCACTCAAAGGTTCTAAAACATGTTGCCAAGGTCTTGTACTATAAGGGCTACGTATTTCAACTGCATTATTATTTGACCAAGACCTAACAATATCTGGCACAATTCTATCCTTAGCCCAATCTCCACCTCCAATTACATTTCCGGCTCTAGTTGTACAAACATTTGGGAATCCTTGTTTAAAAAACGAATGCATATAGGATTTAACGACAAGTTCAGCAGCTCCTTTTGAACCACTATAAGGATCTTCTCCTCCTAATTTATCATCTTCTCTATAACCATAAACCCATTCAACATTATCATAACATTTATCGCTTGTTATAATTACACCAACTTTGACAGTGTCTTTCATTTGTCTGATAACCTCCATTACATTTAATGTACCAATCATGTTCACATCAAAAGTCTCCCTAGGATTCTCGTATGAGTCTCTCACTAATGGTTGAGCAGCTAAATGAAAAATAAATTCAGGTTTAAATTCTTGACAAACCTTATAAAAATATTCGTAATCTCGAATATCTCCTAAATAATGTTTTATTTTATTTTCTATTTTTAATTCTTCAAAGTGAGCAGGCACAGTAGGTACACTTATTGAATAGCCAGCTACTTCAGCACCTAAATTTAACAACCATGTTGTTAGCCAAGAGCCTTTAAATCCCGTATGACCTGTAACTAAAACTCTTTTATTTTTATATATTTCTTTAAACATAGTTTACCATTTTTTCCAAGGCGCATTTCCACAAGCCCAAATTTCATTTAAATTATCTCTATCTCGAATTGTATCCATACAGTGCCAAAAACCATCGTGTTTATAAGCTACTAATTGATTATCCTTAGCTAAATTTTCTAAAGGCTCTCTTTCTAAAATGGTTGACTCATTTTCCAAATAATCAAAAATTTTATAATCAAAAACAAAATAACCTCCATTAATCCAACCCTCTCCGGTTTGTGGCTTTTCTTTAAATTCTAATATATGACCATCTTCTTCCATTAAAATTGAGCCAAATCGCGCTGATGGTCTTACCGCTGTTAATGTAGCTATTTTACCATGAGCTTTATGAAATGCTACTAGTTTTTCAATATCAATATCTGCTACTCCATCACCATAGGTCAACATAAAAGTATCTCCTGGTTTAAAAAGCTTTTTTAAATTAAATAATCTACCTCCTGTCATACTATCCGCTCCTGTTTCATGTAACCCTACAGTCCAATCCTCTGATAAATCATTCTCAAATTTCACATCTCCAGAACGTAATTTGACAATCATATCACTTTTATGTAATTTATAGTTTAAAAAAAACTCTTTGATTACATCGCCTTTATAACCTAAAGCAACAGCAAAATCACTATAGCCATAATTAGCATAAATTTTCATAATATGCCACAGTACAGGCATACCACCTATTTCGACCATCGGTTTTGGCTTTATAGTCGTTTCTTCACTAAGACGTGTTCCTAAACCGCCTGCTAATAATACTGTCTTCATTTTAGTTTAAATATTTATTTATAATGTCACAAATAGTTTCAACATCTGAAATTTGTAATTCAGGATGTAATGGAAGAGTCATAATTTCATCATATAATTTTTCTGTCACTGGTAAACTATAATCTGTTTTATAAAAAGTTAACAAATGATTCGGTTTATAATGTATTCCGACAGGTATAGAATGATCCTCTAATATCTGTTTCAATTTATTCCGTTCATTACCTAATACTCTAATTGAACAAATATGGGGCACAACATACGATTCTTCTTCTTGTTTTTGAAATACAATTTTAGAATTTGTCACTAACAATTCTTTGTATTTATTTAGTAACTCTATTCTTTTAGGTGCAAACTCTGTATCCAAGCGACTTAATTGTACTCTACCAATCGCCGCAAATATATTACTCATGTGATATCGATACCCTTGACGTTTTACGTCAAAATCCCAACTTCTCTGCCCTGAATATCTTTTATCAGAATCTTTTTCGATGGACAATAAACGAGCATCTTTTACTATTGATAGAACATTAGTATCATTAGTAACAATAGCTCCTCCTTCTCCAGAAGTTATGTTTTTTATACCATCAAATGAAAAACAAATAATATCGCCAAACGAACCTACTTTTTTTCCTTTATACTCACACCCAAAGGCATGTGCTGCATCCTCGATAACTCTTAAATTATTTTTTTGAGCAAAACTATACAATTGTTCAATATTAGCAGGATTACTAGCATAATGAACCGCCATGATTGCTTTTGTCTTTTTCGTAATTCTTCTTTGAGCATCATCTAAATCAATAGAAAATGAATCTTCATAAACATCACAAGAAACTGGAATAGCTCCAGCAGCACTAATTGCTTGGTAAGAAGACAAAAAAGTTAATGATGAGACTAAAACTTCAAAGCCTTTTTCTACAACAGCTTCAACGGCCAAATGAAGAGCAGATGTACCCGTATTGACACAAACCACATTTTGAGCAGGAACATTTATATAATTAGCTATTTCTGTTTCAAACCTACCCACTTCGGCTCCCATACCTAAATACCCATCCTCTAAAAGTATTCTCGTAACTTCCTGAGCTTCTTTATTACCAATTATTGATTTTGAAAGTCGTATCATATTTAATTTTCTAGCTTTCTTAATTTATTATATAATGTTAATAATTTACTTTTTCTAATTATTTCAGGGTCAATCATTGAAAAAATTAATTTAGAACTTACTACTTTCTCTATAAAAAGAGATTGAACATTCTCAATATTATGGTGTTCATTAAAATATTGTAATGCTTTTTGTGACTGAAATGGATATTCTAAAATAATTTCACTTAATATAGAAAATAAAGAATCATTATTTTTTTTATAATCACTATCAGAAATTAAATGAGCCAAATCAAACCCTTCTGTTTCATATAAGTTTCTAAAACGGTAATCTTTTTTAATTTTTTTAAATGTAAAATCCAACAAGATAGTTGGCTTAGCTAGCTTAGCTCCTTCAAGAGCAGAAGTTCCCATAGCAGTCATAATATCAAAATGAGTACTTATAAAATTATCCAACTCGTGATGTGGTAATGATCCATGAAAAACAACTGAAACCGAGGCTGATTGTTTTATATTTTTCTTGATGTAATCTAAATACGGCCCATCACCTACAATATGATATACAAACTTTTTATTCTCAAATCGAGGAGCTATTTCAGACAACTTATTAATAGTATAAACTAAAATATAGCTTTTAAAATCGCACAGCCTACCTACCCAACCTACATTTATAACATCTTTTAATTGGCCAAACTTAACATCAATAGTTGGTTCAACTGCCGGTACGGGTAAATACTGTTTGTTTTTAATGTCTATGAATAAATATTTAGAGGTAAAATCTAAATTTGTTTTATCCATAAAATAAAGTGAATCTGTACTATTTAACAACCGGACATACTTTTGTAATTTTTTAAAAAGTGAATTATATGCAAAAGACAAAGTTTTATACACAATAAAATTATTCATTGGTAAAGCCCTTAAAAAAGGCAATGGCAATAGCGATGGAATTAAATTTTGAGGATGTAAATTCCAAAAAAATATTTTTTGACTGGATTCTAAATCCAATTCATTAGGCCAGTAATAAGGTATAAAAGTTTGCATTACCAGAACACTCTCCTTTGGTAATTCTATTTTATTATTATTTTTAAAAATAATTAATTTCAGATTTGGTAAATCTAATAAATTTCGCGCCATTGCTCCTTTTTCATAATCAACCACAAAGACATCAATATCTGAATGATACTGTGCTATTGTATTTGCCATTCTATAAAATAACACTGGCACTCCTGAATCTTCAAAATAAGGAAAATAAAAACAGATGGATTTGTTCATTATGTGATTACGATTGATAACAATACTCTGCTAACTCTTTTTCTATTTGAATAATCTCAGGCAAATTTCTATATTTTTTCCAGATACCTACATTTTTTTTTGAATCATTCACATTAAACACTGTACTTTGATTCTTCTTTAAATTATCAAGAGCAATATGTTTATTTATTTTATTTGCAACTTCATCATGGTTCAAAATAAAATCTTCATATCGAATCCTTAAAACGGAAGGATTTTTATCATCAATCACATTATTTTTTAGAATCCGGTATCTTGAGATAAATTGATTAATATCATCAAATCCCACCATTCGTTTTTTTAATTCATCCGCATTTTTATACTCTTCAAAACTAGGAACAAATACATCTTTAGAATTGATCATACTTGCATATATATCTCTTGGATCTCTATCAACAATGATTGAAAAAGAATTTTCAACCATTTCAATACATTTAGTTGGATTATAGGGTTCAAAAGTATTATTCAACACTACATGTGTCTGATTTGGCATACCCACTTCATTAAATAATCTATGAATATAATTTGAAGTATGTTTTAAAAATTGGTTCTTATCTGTGTAATAAATTTCAGTTAAAATTAATTTTTTAAAAAACTTAGCACGTATTTTACCTAAAACCAATTTCAATTTTGAATCACTCAAACTATCATAAGGCCAAAATGATCTTTGCTTAACTGTAATCAATTCTTCTATAAATTCATTTGATATATCAATGAATTTATAATTAAAATATTGATTATACCCATGCCCAGAAGCATTCCAAAGAGTAGTTAGTTTGTACTTATTCTGGACAATTCCAATTCTATATATTAATTTTTTAAACTCTATAATTCTAACCCTAGAACGAATTAAATTCCAACTGTCATAAATTGACAAATATAAATCCAATAGACCTCCTTGAACTCTAAACAATTCAAACTCTACATGACTCGGAAAAGTAAATACGTCTTCATAATCCTTTAAATATTCAGAAATAGCCGTTTTACCTGAATGCCCATAACCCGAAACATCAACTATTTTTTTCATACCTAATTATAAAATGATTTAATATATCTACCTAGATACTCTAATTCTACATTATTATAACCGTAAAAATCGATCTCATTTACAGTTGCAGCTTCATAATCATTCATAGAGTCTCCAATTAAACAAATCTCTTCTTTCTTAAATTTTGAATTTTTCAGATAATCCGCTACTAAAGTATTTTTAGGAGTTGGAGATCCGCAAATAGATTTGAAATTTTTATGAATATCTAATCTTGAACAGAGTATTCTTAGTTCATTTTGATCCGAACCAGATACAATATTCATTTCAATTGAATTAGAATTTGACTTAATAAATTTTACTGTATCATTGATTAAATACTCTTTAGATCCTAATTTTTTTAGCATTATTTCCGAAAACGAATCTGCTAAATCTTGAACTTTTTCTTCTGATATACTCGACTCACATATAACTTCATAGAAATATCTAAATTTCACATACCTAGATAATCCACCATTTAAATTATGAAATTTTATTAACTCTTCTATTTTCGATTCGGGGAAATGTTCTAATACTTTTCTAAATCCACTCTCCCTTACTTTATTTGATTCTACAATCACACCATCAAAATCCCAAAGAATTACTTTATATTGATTTGGTTTTGTTTTCATTTCGTAATCTATTTAAAACTTTTTCAACATCGCTCGGATTATCCACTGCAATTGAATCATCAGAAAGCTCAATCATAAAAACCTCATAACCCATCTCTAGAAATCTAAGAATTTCAATATCTTCCTCGTTTTCTAAAGTTGTTTTTATTTTTTGCTTACTAAAATTTTCTAGTGCTTCTTTAGGGAAAGCATAAACACAAACTTGTCTATTGCCTTTCACAAAATCAGCATTTTTATTTCCTGGTATTGGACTTCTTGACATATAAAGCAATCTACCATCTGGTCTGAATACAACCTTAGGAATTGATATACTACAAAAATCCTCTCTACTTTTTATAGAACAATATCCATTAATAATTTTCCCCTTATTACTTTTTATAGATTCTAATACTTTTAAAATATCATTAGAATTAAATAAAGGTTCATCACCTTGTACGTTAATATAATATTCAGCTTTAACAACTTGTGCAACTTCTGCTACGCGATCCGTTCCTGTTAAACATGAAGTCGATGTCATCAAAGCAGCCATAGAATGACTTAAACAATGATCATAAATTCTAATATCATCAGTCGCTACAATAACGTTCTCTTTTGGCACGACTTCAATACACTTTTCATAGGTACGTAGAATCATACTTTTCCCCATTAAATCAATTAAGGGTTTTCCTGGTAATCGAGAAGATTGATATCTCGCCGGTATAACTATTAAATAATCTTGCATATGAAAAACTATATTAACAAGCCATAAATTGATTTGGCTTTTAATGATTTATATTTACTTGGCGTTAAAGAATAAAACTCAGCTCCTTTAACTATTCCTTCTTGGAACAAACTCTCATTTTCAATAAACAATTCTTGTTCTTTTTCTGCAATTTTATCTCCAGAATAACCATCATATCCACTTACTAATACGCTGCAAGCTCCGAGATTTAATGCCGTCTGTATTGCTAAAGAGGTATGTGAAAAAACATTTAATTCTGTAAAATTCACATCCTCCAATTCGAAAGTTCTACTTTTAACAGAAATAGGAACATAAGTTCCCATTTCTCTTGGATATGGTGGTAATACACAAATTCCTTGAAAATCTTTATAATCATGAAAAACATCTTCAAGCCTATGCCCCTCGTTTCCGACCAAACAAAATATTTGTTTATTCTTTAAGTTTTCAAAGGGTTTTGCATTTTTTGAACTCGCATGAATAATTGTTATCTCTGGTTTTGCTTCTAAATAAACAATTAATGCTTTAATATGAGTCAAAACTGATTCCCCTCCACCAATTATTAATACCTCTTTAGAAGAATTTTCATGTTTAAGTATATCAAATTTTAAATTATCCTTAACACCTTCTTTTTTGTTATGTAAAGCTCTTATTATACTGTTATAAGAATAATATCTTTTACTTACCCACTCCATAACCTCTTTTTGCGGTAATGAATTTGCACCAGAAACCATATATGGTATATTTGTTCCCCATTCATATTCTTTTTGCAACAATTCAAATGCACCTGTTACTTGACTCAAGGGATTAAAGTCAACCTCTAAACCGTTAACTTTATTCAAAACAGTTAATAACAATTCTGTTTTCAAATTACCTGCTCCTCTTCCCATTCCAGTTATTGTAGCATCAATAATTTCGACTCCGTTTTCAATAGCCGTCAATGAATTAACAAGTGCCAATTCTAAGTTATTGTGTCCATGAAATCCCAATGCAACGTTTGTCTTAGATCGAACTATATCAATCGTGTCTTTTACATCTTTAGGAAAAACACCTCCAAAAGAATCAACCATATAAAAATAATCAGCAATTCCATCTACATACTTAATTGACTCTAAAAATTCTGATTCATCCTTCCAAGTAGACATGTACATAACATTGAACCCAACTTCAAAACCAAGCTTTTTTACTTCTTCAGCCAAGACTAGTGCTCTTTTAAAGTTTTTGGGGTCGATTGCAAAACGAATCATTGTGACTACTCCAATGCAAGGTTTCAAAAGCTCTTTTATATCTTCTTTCTTGATGTTTTTTTCATCTAATATAATTACTAACTTTTTGTTAGAGATACTTTTAATTCTTTCAAGAACATAGGGTGGACAATAATAATATTCCCCATAATAATCTGTTCCTGGATTACATCTATATCCTACTTCAAGATAATCAACGGGTAAATCATTAATGGCTTTAAAGTAAATATCTGTTAGTTTTTTATCAAAATTCCAATTTGTATAATATCCTCCATCTCTTAATGTGCAGTCTAGTATTTTCATTATATATATTTTTGTTTCAAAAATTAAACATTCAAAAATTTACGAATTATTTCTTGCTCTTTCTTATTTAACCAACAAAAAACAACACCTAAAACCAAAACAATTGCAACTAAAATTCTAATTAATAAACCATAATAATTGAAAATTGCAGTAAAATTAACTATATAATATAAAGTAATTAAAACAACAAATGGAATCCATATTCTATTCCATTCTAACTCCATTTTATGATATCTAGATGAAATAAGATAAATAAGTGAAGTCGTAATAAAATATGTTAAAAATGTAACATAAGCAGAAGCAATAAAACCAAAATGAGGTATAAGCCAATAGTTCATTAGAATATTAAACACAATTCCAATCAAAGATATTATTATAAAAAAATATATCTTGTTGTTTATATAGATTCCAAAATCAACAATATTTTGAAATCCATAAAACAATAAAGAAAGCATAATTAATGGAAATACCTTTGCAGCACCCGCATATTTATTATTACAAAAAATTAACCTCATCATTTCTTCTCCAAACAAAACCGAAACTGCTACTATAACAAATCCTATTATCGCTAAATAAGAGGCTACTATAATAGTGAATTTATGATTATTAGAGTTTGCATATTGCATCCTTATAGGAGCCCAGATTAAACTAAAAGGCAAAATTAATATTACATTAATAACAACACCAATTCTACATCCCAAAGAATAAATTCCCACATCTGACATAGGTAATAAATCTTTCATTATTAGCCTATCTACATAATCTAAAAAATAAAAAAGTAATCCACTAATACTAAGTTGAAGTCCAAATGATATAATTTTTTTAACATGATTCCATTTTATATTAAAGGTTAAATCACTAAATTTTAGTATAAACAAATAAAAAAAACACAACCCCATACTAAAAAAAGAGCCATATAAAGGAGCTAAGACGCCTAATTGGAAACGTGTTAATAATAAATATGTTATAATAAAATTAATAGCAACTCCTATCAGTGTAATAATCATAAATAATTTTGATCGTTTCTCATAACGAAGCAAAAGAGTCATCGTGTTTAATAAAAATCCAAAAGCAGCACCAGAAAATGCTAAAACAAGATGTAAATGGTAATTATGGGAATTAAAAAGGAATATAGACAATTTTTTTCCAAATAAAACTGAAAATAACACTAATAAAATTGCACCAAAAATTGTAACAAACAAAGCTGTAGAAACAATCTGCCTTCTATAAATAATAGAATCTTCATCATAATAATACCTCCCTAAAGCAGAAGATGCTCCAAAATAAAAAACAGCACTTGCTAAAGCACTTGCGAGTAATATAATACTATACACCCCAAACTCTGCTGGACTATAATAAGTTGTTAAAATAGGTAATAATAAAAACCCTAATATACTTTGTAAAGAAGAAGTAAGACCATAAATTAATCCATGATTGAATAATTCTTTTATTTTTGATTTTATGGACACTTCTCTTTCCATTATTTTAATCTTTTTTACAAAAACTATTAATTACTTTAACTACTTTTTGTACTTCTTCATTTGTCATAACAGGACTAATCGGTAAACTCAATACCTCATTATGTATTTGGTCAGTAATCGGAAAATTAATGTCAATCATATTAGAATAACATTCTTGTTTATACAAGGGAATAGGGTAATGAATTAATGTTTGAATATTATTTTCTTGCAAATAAGCCTGTAATTCATCTCGCATAGAAGTTCGTATTACAAAAAGATGCCAAACGTGCTCATCTTCTAATCCTGTATTGGGTAAAATTATTTTAGGATTTTTTATATTTTCTAAATAATAATTTGCCACTGCCCTTCTATTGGCAATTTCAGCATCTACATAAGATAATTTTACATTCAGGAAAGCTGCCTGAATCTCATCCATTCGGCTATTGAGTCCTTGATATTGGTTAACATATTTTTGTGCTGAACCATAATTTGCCAATGCTCGGATTACAACGGCCAATTTTTCATCTTTAGTTGTAACGGCACCCGAATCCCCTAATGCCCCTAAATTTTTACCTGGATAAAAACTAAAACCCGCAGCGTCTCCTAAATTTCCTGTTCTAATTCCGTTCCATCGAGCACCAATAGCTTGCGCATTATCTTCAATAATTTTCAAATTGAAGTTTTTCGCTAAAGATTCTAATTCGGCACTCCAACAAACGCGACCATAGAGATGAACCACCATAATTGCTTTGGTCTTTGAAGTAATTTTACTTTCAACTAAACTCAAATCTAAATTAAAGGTATCCACACTAGGCTCAACCAAAATAGGAATTAACTTATTATCGGTAATCGCCAACACAGATGCAATGTAAGTATTTGCAGGAACAATTACCTCATCACCTTCCTGCATAAATCCTAACTCTATGTAGGCTTTAAAGATAAGACGCAAAGCATCTAATCCATTAGCAACAGCTACTGCATTTCCTCCTTCTTGAAAAGCTTGTAAGCCCGATTCAAACTTTTTAACTTGTTCACCTTGCAAGTACCACCCGCTATCAATAACGTTAGCTGCAACCTGTTTTAACTCTGATGCATATTGCGCGTTTATTTTTTGTAGATCTAAAAATTTAATCATTCTACTATTTTTATATAATTTTAAATTATACTTCTTTTAATTCCTCGTTTTCAACACACCATGAATTTCCACTATTGTCAACAAAATAGTTTTCTTTCATTTCCATCTTTGTACCATCATCATTTAACCAAGCAATAATCTTTGCAGGATTACCAACTACTAAGGCTCTAGAAGGAACACTTTTTGTAACCAAAGCACCTGCTCCTATCATTGCAAATTCTCCAATTGTAACTCCTCCTAAAATTATTGATCCTGCACCAATCGAAGCATTTTTCTTAATTAAAGTCTTATTAAATGTATCTGGATATTGTTTTGACCTTGGCCTTGCATCATTTGTGAAGGTAACATTTGGCCCTATAAAAACGTAGTCTTCAATTTCTATTCCATCCCATAAATAAACTCCACTTTTAATAGTTGAAAAATCTCCAATTTTAACATCGTTTTCAATAAAAGTATGACAATTAATATTGCAATTTCGACCGATTTTCGCACCTGACAGAATAACTGAATATTGCCATACGAAAGTGTTTTTACCTATATTTTTTGATTGTACATCTGCTAAAAAATGAATCATGATTGAATATATTTTAAATAGTCATCAAAATCTCGTATATAATCCAACTCATTATATTCATGCGATGCTAATACCAAACATATAGAGCCTGAAGAAAAATTAATTTCAGAAGCCCAAATTCCTGGAGGTATATGCAATCCTAAATCAGGACGGTTTAACAAAACCTGTCTTTTTGTTTTACCGTCATCAAGCAGTACTTCAAAACTACCACTTGCTGCCACTAAAAACTGATGACATTCTTTGTGTGCATGTGCGCCACGTGACTCTCCCCCCGGAATATCATACAAATAAAATATTCTTTTTACGGCAAAAGGTAATTCAACATTATTATTAATTGCAGTGATATGTCCATTCCTATCCCCAATTTGGTTTAAATGCAAAAGATTACATTCATAAACAGTTGTATTATTTTTCATTTAAAAGAATTTTAAAATCTCTAATATAATCTTCTGTTGAAAAAACTTCACTCGATACATGTAAAGCAAGTGCGTTGGTGGAAAAATTTTCTATGTGCCTCCAAGTTTTAGGTGGAAGATACAAGCCATAATAACTTCTATTTAAAGAAAATTTTTCCAAACTACCATCTGGATTAGTTACAACTACATCAAAACTACCACTTAAAGCAATAATAACTTCTTCTTGCTTATGATAAGCATGTCCACCTCGTATTTCTCCTCCTGGCACATCATACGTCCAAAACGTACGTTGTATTTCAAATGGAATTTGATTAGGATGTTGTAAAAATGTTAAATTACCTCTCGGGTCTTGAATTTTAGGAAAATCAATTATTTGAGGTTTCATATAAGTTATTATATTATTTCTTTAAAAATTCTTCTCACAACTAACCCCAACATAGTCAAAAATCCTGCTACGACACTGCCTAACAAAACACCTTTCACCTTTCCAAATTTTTCTTTGGGTAAAGGTAAAATTGGTCGGTCAATTACTTGTATTAGTGGGGTTTCTTTACGCAAGGTCACCTTAGCCAGTTCCGTTTGTTTGACCAATTCGGTTAAAATAGCCGTATTGGCTTGCACATCCACTTGTCTTTTGGCCGATGGGGCACGGTTTACATTCAAGGCAGGGTTTAACATAAAGGTATTGTCATTAGCTATAGCTACACCGGTAATGGCACCATTCAGTTCGGCACGTATCGAGTCCGTTTGCTTTTGTAAAATTGCCATATTCATACGCGCTTTCTTGCTTTTAGTAGCTACATAAAAGTCAGACACCTGCTTAGCTAAAGTTTCTGAGAAGGCTTTGGCAAAGGCCTCATTCTCTGATTTCACATCGATACTAATAATCGAGACCTTCTTATCTTTTTGGGCAACCGTCAAACTCGTTTTGGACAAGTCTTCATACATTTCACCCATGATGCTATCGTGTTCTCTTGTAAAGTACTTACGCTTGGTCAAAGGCGGAAATTGGATCGCTTTCAATTTCGGTTTTTCCTGCCATTTATCACGCCACTCTTGAGTACGAATGTACAATTCCGCCAAGGAAATCGTATCCGTTCCTGCTAGTACAGGCTGCATCAAGGTTTGCTCCACCATCGAGCGGGATTTGAACAATTCGGTCAAATTAGCGCCTGAGAAGGCACCGCCACCACTACTTCCTAAATCCAATCCTAAAGAACTCGCCAGTCCTAAAGCACTCCCTAGTCCTCCACTACCTGATTTCTCATCTTCTAAAGCAAAGGATAAAGTAGCCGTATACACAGGTTTCTTAACAATAGAATAGGTCAATCCTAAAGCTACCCCTACCACTCCTGCTAACACAATAATCTTCCATTGTGAGACCAAATACGAGTACCATTCTTTGGCTTTCTCGAGTAATTCTTTAAGGGTTATTTCGTCGTTTTGTGTTTCCATATGTTTTGTTTCGTAATTCGGGAATCGGGAACTGTGATTCGTGAACTATAAATTGTATATCTAATATTGTACTTCGTAAATTTTAAAACCATATAAGTCATATAAGGTAATATAAGAAAGTCGCTTTGCTCAATTGAAGATTATTTAATTTCAACTGAACACTAATGACTGAGTACTGATCACTTTTCTATTGCCTCTTGCCTAATGGCTATTGCCTATTATTTCATATACACGAATTGATCTATTTTCAAATTTTCAAATTGGTATATTATGAACTTCGTATATCGTAAATCGTACCTCGTATATCCTAAAGTCTCCAATAATTCGAATACTCTTCTTTCTTCAACACCCCTTTGATGTCAAAAAGAGATACCGGTCCGTTGGACAAGGCTTCAAAATCAGATGGTCGCATAGTACGATACGCTTGATGTCCTACAGCCAAGACGATACTATCGTATTGTCCTTCGGGAGCGGCTTTCAAATGAATATTGTATTCGTGTGCTAATTCTACCGGACTTCCAAAAGGGTCAATCACATCAACGGCAATCGAATAGTCTTCTAACTCTTTGATCAAATCGACCACTTTCGAATTGCGAATGTCCGACACTTCTTCTTTGAACGTAATGCCCATCACCAATACCCTTGATTTTCCGGGATTTTTATCTTGTTCAATCAACGATTGTACAATGCGTTTGGCTATAAAAGAGGGGATAAAATCATTCACACGACGACCCGCAGCAATCACCTGAGGTTCGATCCCAATCATTTTGGCTTTATGCATCAAATAAAACGGATCCACACTAATGCAATGCCCGCCTACCAAGCCTGGCTGGTAGGGATGAAAATTCCATTTGGTCCCTGCGGCGGCAATCACCGCTTGGGTATCAATGCCCATTTTATCAAAAATAATGGCCAATTCGTTCATTAACGAAATATTAATATCGCGTTGGGTGTTTTCAATCACCTTAGCGGCTTCGGCCACTTTTATGGATTCGGCACGATGCAAACCGGCTTTGATGATGCTCCCATACACCCCAGCAATCAATTCCAACGCCTCGGCATCATTACCCGAAACTATTTTTAAAATAGTAGTCAAAGTACGTACTTTATCTCCTGGAACAATACGTTCCGGACTATACCCATATTTGAAATCAATACCGCCTTGCAATCCTGAAACCGATTCCAAAATAGGCAAACAATCATCTTCAGTACATCCCGGATAAACCGTAGATTCATATACTACCACATCGCCTTTTTTCAAGGCCGAAGCCACACTTTTAGTTGCTCCTAATAGCGGATTTAAATTAGGCACCTTATTGGAATCAATATCCGTAGGTACACCTATAATATGGAAATGCGCTTGTTGTAAATCGGCAACATCAGTCGTAAATACAATATCACAACCTTCAAAAGCGACACCTTCTAATTCTTTAGAAGGGTCAATCCCTTGTTGCATCAACGCAATACGCTCTTGATTGATATCAAATCCAATCACTTTAAAATACTTGGCCAACTCTAAAGCTAAAGGCAATCCCACATAACCTAATCCAGTTACGGAAATGCATTTTTCTTTATCGATAAAAGGCTGAAGACTATAGGACATTATTGTTGTTGGTTGTTGGTTGTTAGTCATTGCGAACACAGTGAAGCAATCTTTACTTGTATTGGTTTAAACTTCCGTAAATCTTAAATCGCCTATCTTATTTAAACGCATTTAAAATCAATATCGACAAACTCGTAATCACACTACCAATGCTCACCCATTCTCCGGTACTCATTTTCTTAGTTAATGGTTTTTCAGGAACTACAATTTGGGAACCTGGTGTTACCTTTGGATACGATTTAAAAAACAAAAAGGAAGTAGTCACCGCAGCCTGTCCATTGGGATAAATCACATAGGATTTTCTTCTCCAAGCTTTAGCATCAGTACCTCCCACTGCACTCAAATAATACCCAACACCGCGACCGCTGTTATACGGTATCTCCGAAGTCAATAACACACTACCCGTTACTTTAACACTTTCGCTGAACTCAGACACTTCTATTTCGTCTCCAGGCAACAACGTAACATTGGTACGACTGTCTGGATGACGTACAATTTTATCCCATTCTACAGGAATGGTAGCAAATTTCAATTCTTCTTTTAATTTCTTTAACGCCTTATTCTTAACAGTATCTTTTTTAGCCAAAGTTTCATCTACCGCATTTTTATTGACGTCAAAACTAACACTAGCTAATTCTTCTATCTGTTTGGCTTTAATAGGACGCTTAATTTTCACCCCTCGTATATTAGCCAAAGGAGTCAAACCGCCCGCACGTTGAAGTACAGAGTACACTTTTTCTTTTTTATCGGCTAAAACATATTTTCCAGGATAATGAACCGAACCACTAACGGTTACCATTTCTGGTTTTTCATACACCGCCATTCTACGAATGTTTACGACATCAAAAGGAGCTAAAACAAAGTTTTCTACTTGTTCGTTATGGCCAGGCGTAATTTCTATATTGAACAATTCTGCTCTAGAGGTATTGTTCGATTCGATTTCTTCTGATTTGATCATACGTGCTACCTCAACACGCTTGGATGCTGATCCAATTAATCCCCCTGCTTGTACTAACAAATCATTCAAGGTCAAGGCAGGGTTATATTCGTATTCTCCTGGTTTTTTAATTTCACCATTGATGGTTACTTTATACTCTTCTTTGAAATCCAAAATAGAGAAAACCGTTACAATATCTTCTTTTTTCAATACAATATTGGCTTGAGCATCACCTTGCAACGCTTTACCTAAATTAACCGCAACAGCTTCTTTAGTAAAGTCTGATTTCAAGCGCACAATAGTCGCACGAGCCGTATAGGCATCTTCTTTCAATCCATCGGCTTTAGCAACTAGATCAGCGATACGCATTCCTTCATAAAAAGAATACGTACTTGGTCTAAAAACAGCCCCTTCAATCTTGATTCGATTTTCAAAACGATTTAAGATTTTGGTAACTGTAAATACATCCCCTGAGCGAGGTTTATACAATTTAAATTCAGCCGATTTTACGTCTTTTACTTTAAATTCTTTGTCTGTTTTTTGCAATACATTGACCGAAGCAGTAAAGGCAAACTCATTGAATCCTGAAGCAAAAGTTAACAAATCTTGGAAATTCTCTCCAGACTTCATCTCAAAAATACCAGGACGTTTTACTTGTCCTTCTACAGTCACTCTTTGGCTGTAAGCTGGAATTCGAATCACATCATTGTCTTTCAATCCTATATTATCCGACTGATTGCCATTCACCAAAAAACGATACAAATCAATCGTGCGGTACACCTTATTATTGCGAATCAACTCAATGTTACGGTAACTTCCATTCTTTGCTGGACCACCGCCCAAGAATAAAGCATTGTATACCGTAGCCAAAGAAGAAATAGAATAATTTCCCGGTTGTTTACTTCCTATCAACGTAACTTTTATCGTACGGATACGACTCAAGCTAATCCCAACCTGAGATTGTCCTGAACGCACAGTACTATACACTCTTGCAATTGCATTTTTTATTTTAACAGTAGCTGCTTCAATCGTCATACCCGAAACTGCAATTTGTCCTACATACTGAATATTGACTTTTCCTTCCACAGTTACTGGTACGACATCACTAAACTCTTGAATACCATACACACTAATTTGCAATTCATCACCAGGCCCTAAAACATAGTTCACCGGAGTTGCTAATTTCAAATTGGGCTCAAAATTCAAGGTAGGATTATCAAATAATTCCGATCCAAAAACCAAAGCATTCAAACTATCCTTTACTTTCTTGTTGACAATCTTCTCTTGTTTTCTAGCATACTCATCTTGCGAAATAGTATCGGTTTCAACAGAATTCGTACTTTTTTTCAACTTAGGCTTCATAGTAGCTGTAGTTGATGTTGCCGATTTCATTCCCAAACGGGCTTTCAATTTAGCAAACTCATTCGCAGGCATTCCTTTTGCCAAAGCTGCTTGTTCTGCTTGTTCAATTGTGACCTTATTGGTTTCTAACTGCGTACGAATTTTAGCCAAATCAGCATCCGACAAATAATCTACTTTCAAAGTACTTAAATCTTGTGCTTTCATCAAATCTTGCGCTACAACTTGTGAACTTTGCATCAATGCAAAAAACAAAAGCGCGAGTGATAGTAATTTTTTCATATTATAAAATGTGTAAATGAAGTAATGTAGCAATGTAATCAATTGTTTAATTGTTACATTATTAAATTGTTACATTAGTAGTTGGGAATTTTCTTTTTCTAATTGATTGTAAATATACTTCACATCTTGTGATTGTTCTTTTTGCAAAATCAAATTAGCATCGGGAGTACTCACAAAAATGGTGTTTTTCAACCCAATAAAAGTTGAAAAAACAGCTGTACCAATAACCATATTCCCTTGGGCATCGACTGGATGACCTTGAGCAGCTAAATAATCATAGACCGACTCAAAAGAGCCTAAATCAGACCAAGCAAATTGCGAAGCCACTACTTTAATTTTCTTAGAACGTTCCATAACCGCATAGTCAATACTAATGGACGGAATAGCCATCGATAAATCCAAATCCAAATGTCCATTTTGATTTGCTTCCCAAGCTTGTTTCGCTTTTGCATAAACTTCGGGTTCAAAAGCTTTCAATTCGTCTAATAATACCCTCGCTTTAAAACAAAACATACCACTATTCCACAAGAAATTGCCTCTAGAAATAAAATCAATAGCGGTAGCTTTATTAGGTTTTTCACGAAACGAAAGTACATTGTCTCCTCGGTATTCAATATAACCAAAACCCGTTTCAGGTTTCGTTGGAACAATTCCGAAAGTAACAATATAATTGTCCTGAGCCTTGGCAATCGCTTCGGTAATAGCACTGTTGTAGGCTTCCATTTCATCAATGATATGATCTGATGGAGTTACGATTAAGATAGCATCTGGTTCAGCGGCAAAAGCAGCAAAAGCAATCGCTGCTGCAGTATTTCTTGGTGTAGCCTCTACAATGTCAACATACGAAGTTTGAGTTTTTTCCAACACCTTGCGACTCAAATGACAATTGTCAACATTACCCACTACCATCACTTGATTTACCAAATGACTGTTTCGAGCTACGGTCATTTCAAACAATGACTTCCCTTCAAACAATTCTAAATATTGTTTGGGCTGGCTTTTACGAGAGAGAGGCCATAAACGACTTCCTACTCCCCCGGTAAGTATAACATGTATAATAGATGAACTCATAATTTATAACTTTTCTATAGCTGTTGCATTATAACTGATAGCTGATAACAATTAACAGACAACCAACAACTACTTTTTAGGCTGTTTATCTACCACTTCTTGACGCAAGCTGCTACTGGAAAAACGGTGTTCGCGAATATTGAAACATAATTCGATTCCTTTTTCTTCACAATAGGTTCTACCTGTAAAATTTTTATGTTGGTATTCGTCTCCAATAATACGCACATCTATTTTGAAAGCACGTAAAATATCTTCCAAATCTTGTTCAGTAGCATAGGGTACAATTTCGTCAACAAACTTACAGCCCTTCAATTGAATATAACGCTCCACCACAGATTGTACTGGACGATTTTTTTCAGGACGATCAATGGTAGGATCCGTTTGCAATCCACATATCAAATAATCACATTGTCTTTTAGCTTCTTCCAACATGGTAATATGACCTGCATGAAGCAAATCAAAAGCACTGAACGTGATTCCTACTCTTTGTTTGGTACTCATAATTTCAATATCATTTGAATTAACATTCCTTAATCTATTCCATGGCTTCGCCATCCCCAGTCCCATTACGTGAACTGAAAAAAGTGTATTTTTAGCAGTGTAAAAGTAATAAAAATAAGCTGATTTTGGCTTGATTTTTAAGCTATCCAGCCATTATAAATTACTTACACTACCTAACAGAGTCCTAAAATACTAATAATCAATTAAAAATAAAGAAATTAGTGTTAAAATCGAACTTGAATATCACTAAATCTAGGGAGAACGATTTACGAGTCACAATTTACGAGTCAATAAACGAAAATGCTACTTATGTTTCATTTTCAACACACAACCCATTGATTCCAAAACCAAAACATAGTGAGAAGCAGTTACTTCTTGCACTATAGCCTGTTGATTGACAAAAGGCCCCGAATCCACTTGAATCGTATCACCAACTTGATAGGTACTTACCTCAATTTCGGCAATACCTGGGGCATTCAACCATTTTTTGATAGTTGCTATTTCTTCTTCAAAAACAATTGCTGGTTTTTGCAACCAAAACAAATAACGCACTGCCCCTGGGGATTGAAACACCAAAGCACGGTCTTTATCTTCCAGATGTACAAAAACATACGAATTAAACAAAGGCATTTCAACCTTCTTTTTACGATCTTTCCATTGACGCTCTTTAGTCACCAAAGGACAATAACTATCTATTCCGATAGCTTGCAATTGCTCGGCAACTTTTTTCTCCCATTTGGGCTTTGTATAAAGTACGTACCAATTCATATTTTATATACCGCTAATTACACGTTAGTTCCAGTTATTTTTGCACGAATCTTCGGGATTGCAAAGGATAGCAGTATACTCGATTAAGCCCCAATACCCCGATACACAAAACCAATCGCTTCCAATTCAGAACGATTTAGGAGATTGCGCCCATCAAATAGAAAGGCTGGTTTTTGCATCCCATCGTAGATTTGTTGCCAATCATATCTAGTAAATTCATCCCATTCAGTCAGTATTGCAATGGCATGCGCACCTTTACAAGCTTCATACGGTGTTGCAAATGAGTGTACTTGGGCAACATTAGCATCGTGAGAACGTGTTTCCAAATAATCCAAATCAGCTAGCACTTTAGCAGGGGATACTTTGGGATCATAGACCGCTATCTGAGCTTGTTCATTGATCAAATCATCTGCCACATATATTGCTGCCGATTCTCGAGTATCATTGGTATCTTTCTTAAATGCCCATCCTAAAAAAGTAATCTTTTTGGATGCCACAGTATTGTATAGCGTTTGAACAATTTTGGCAGAGAAGCGTCTTTTTTGATGATCGTTCATTATGATCACCTGTTCCCAATAATCTGCTACTTCGTTCAATCCATACGACTTAGCAATATAGACTAAATTTAAAATATCTTTTTGGAAACAAGAACCGCCAAAACCGACAGAAGATTTCAAAAATTTAGAACCAATACGACTATCCATTCCAATGGCACGAGCTACTTCATTCACATCGGCCCCCGTTTTCTCACACAATTCAGATAGCGCATTGATGGACGAAATACGTTGCGCTAAAAAAGCATTAGCTGTTAATTTAGACAATTCTGAAGACCAAACATTGGTCGTTAAAATTTTATCGGTTGGCACCCAATTAGAATACACTTCTACCAAGGCCTGAATCGCTTCTTTGCCTTCAGGAGTAGTATCTCCTCCAATTAGAATGCGATCCGGTTGCAATAAATCGTCTACCGCTGTGCCTTCAGCCAAAAACTCAGGATTTGACAAAATTTGAAATTGTACTCCATTTCCCGTATGGTCTAATATATTTTTGATTGCCTCGGCAGTGCGTACTGGCAAAGTAGATTTCTCCACTACAATTTTGTTGTCTTTGGCTACTTGAGCAATTTGGCGTGCACACAACTCAATGTACTTCAAATCGGCAGCCATTCCTTTTCCTTTTCCATAGGTCTTGGTTGGTGTATTCACCGAAATAAAAATCAATTGCGCTTCATCAATTGCTTTTTCAACTGCTGTTGAAAAAAAGAGATTTCTTCCTCTAGCTTCGGCTACTACAGCACTCAACCCTGGTTCATAAATGGGAATATTGTCCACATTTTCATCATTCCACGCAGCAATGCGGTCGGCATTCAAATCCACCACTGTCACCTGAATATGTGGACATTTTTGAGCAATTACCGCCATAGTAGGCCCTCCCACATAACCCGCTCCAATGCAACAAATTTTTGTAATCTTCATTGATTCTATAATTAGTCGTTCGACTTTATTTTAATTGTTCTTGATGGATTTTTCAAAAGGAACCCGTTGCAAAATACTACGCCCTAGCGTCACTTCATCTGCATATTCCAGTTCATCTCCTACTGAAATTCCTCTGGCTATCGTAGACAGCTCCACCGGATAATCCATAATTTGTTTGTAAATATAAAAATTGGTAGTATCACCTTCCATAGTAGAACTTAAGGCAAAAATAATTTCGTTTACACCACCTTGTTTCACTTTATCAATCAAAGCACCAATATGCAGTTGACTTGGTCCTACCCCATCAATGGGAGAAATTTTCCCTCCCAACACATGGTAAATCCCTCTAAATTGTCCTGTGTTTTCTATCGCCATGACATCGCGAATATCTTCCACCACACAAATAATTTGATGATTCCGACTTGCATTGGCACAAATTTCACACAAAGCGTTATCCGAAATATTATTACAGCTAGTACAATGTTTGATTTCTTCACGCATAGTGGTCAAAGCCTGAGACAAATAGTGTGTTTGCTCCTGAGGCTGTTTCAACAAATGCAAAACCAATCGCAAAGCCGTACGCTTACCAATACCTGGTAATTGCGACATCTCGTTGACTGCTTTTTCTAATAATTTTGAAGAAAATTCCATGGATACAAAAGTAGTGAATTTGAAAAATGAGTAGTCTAATATTGATTGGTTGCCAATAAAACCAAAGTACAAGCTACCTCTACCTGAATATCGTTCAGCGCTAACAATTGGTAAAATTCCGGGTTTTCGGTTCCCGGATTAAAAATAACACGTTTAGGATGTGCCTCAATAATATAATTATAATACTCCCTTTGACGAGCTGGATTGAGATACAGGCTGACTGTATCCACACTTTTAATTGGCAATGCTTTTGTCTGAATTTTAATTCCAGCTACTTCTCCTGCATTTTGTCCTATCGCCAATACGGAATGCCCTTTGGCTACCAAAGAAGTGATCGCTTTAAAAGCATAACGTTCAGGTTTAGTAGTCGCTCCAAGTACCAAAGTTTTTTTATTTTTCATCGATTTGAATTGTGAGATGCAAAAGTAATCAAAAAAGAAACGGTTGTGTCAAATTATTCGGGCTAAACCGTTGTTTTAGGCAAGAAAATTTCAGCCATCATACAACGCGCACTACCACCACCACAAGCTTCAATAGTGTCTAAATTAACCTTCAAAATAGTCAAATGTTCTTCTAATTGAGTAATTTGTTTCTTAGTCAAACTTTGGTAAGCCGAAGCGCTCATTACTAAATAACGACGCTCATTAGCCCCAATTACTTCAAGCATATTACCCGCAAAATTATTCAGTTGCGCTTCAGTAATCAAAATAATTTCTTTTTCATCTCCACGCAAACTATCCAAAACCATTTTACGTTCTTTTTTATCATCAATACAATCCGCACAAATTACCGCAAACGTATCACCAATACACATCATTACATTAGTATGATAAATCGGTTTACGTTCATTTTCTACGGTTTGAAATGCTTCAAAAATAACCGGTGTGTATTCAAAATCTTCACAAAACTCAATAAATAATTCTTCATCAGCTCTGGGAGACAAAGCGCAATAGGCTTTTCCATTTTCACGATCTAAGACAATACTTCCTGTTCCTTCTAAGAAAAATCCTTCTGTTTCAGCCGAGGTATAATCCATAATTTCGTTGACCATGAATCCTTCGTCCTCCAGCACGTCCAGAATATCTTCTCGGCGTTCCAAACGACGATTTTCAGCAAACATAGGGTATAAAACCACATCGCCATTTTCATGAAACGAAATCCAGTTGTTTGGAAAAATACTATCCGGTGTATCGGTATCAGTTGTATCCTCGACCACAATAACCTGAACCCCTACAGCACATAATTGACTAACAAAAGCATCAAATTCGTGTTGTGCTTTCGCATTTACTGTGGCCGGCAATAAGCCGTCTAGTACTTTTTGGTAGTAATTATTGACTGCCGTTTGTTCGTTCATTCGAAACGCCACTGGGCGAATCATTAAGATAGCGTTAGTAGTTTGGTTCATGTTTTTTTCTATTATTAGTTCTCAGTTATCGACTCACGGTTCTCGATTCACAATTCACAGCTCACGATTCTCTTATCAAAGGCAAAGTTGAGCATCGCAACAAACCTTCTTGCTTCGCGATTTCAGCATAGGGGATTTCTTCAACGGTAAATCCATTATTCCGAAGCCAATTATTTAATCTATGAAATTTACGTTCTGATACCACAACATCAGGCGCTATAGAAAATACATTGGAATACATATGGTACATTTCTTTTCGTTTAATATGAAAAAGATTGTCAATTCCAAACAAATTAACTAAAAACAAATAATCGGCTTCCTCACGAAAACCACGTTTATAAATGATGGCTTTATCTTTGCCCACAGGCTGAAAACAACAATCTAAATGCAAGGCATTATCACGAGCTTCTATTTTGGATTTAACCAAATCGAATTCCTTTACAATTTTATTTGGAAAAAGTTTTCGAAGGTATTCCACTCCTTGAATATTAGTTCTGGCAGTAATATAATCTTTATAATCACTCCCTTTATATGTTCCTACAAAAATATAATTTTGCCATAGCATAACATCACCTCCTTCAATATGAACCTCCTCAGGAGGACGTACCACTTTAGCAGGATGTATTTGATCGATAATATAGCGTATAGCATCCAATTCTCGCTCCCGATCAGGCAAAATGTTAGATTTGACAAATACATCATCAATAACAAAACCTATATCCCGAGTAAAAATCTGATTGTAATTTGGGATTAGTTGAGGGCGAAAAACAGTTACTCCGTATTTTGTCAACACCGACTCAAAAGCTGTCATTTCAGACACCATGTCTTGTTCAATAGGATAAGTTCCTGCTTTGATATGTTCTAATGATTTAGGGTCGTAGGCTTCTTCGGGTTGCGGAGTAGGCCCATTACTTACCGCTGTCCCTAATACCACTGCACGCAAGCGTGACGTTTCATCTTGTACATGTAATTGCAACATAAATTCGGCATTTAAGTGAGCTAAGATAACAAAAAAAGCTTCACTAGAAAGTGAAGCTTTGATTTATTGAAATCCCAATTAGCGTTTGAATGCTCTCAAAGGATGTCCGATATAAATTTGTCTTGGTCTACCAATTGGCTCTTTGTTTTCACGCATTTCTTTCCATTGCGCAATCCAACCTGGCAATCTTCCAATAGCAAACATAACCGTAAACATATCTGTTGGAATCCCTAAGGCTCTGTAAATAATTCCAGAGTAGAAATCTACATTAGGATATAAGTTTCTTGATTTAAAGTACTCATCTTCCAAAGCTGCGGCTTCTAATTTTTTAGCAATTTCCAAAATTGGATCATTCACACCTAAAGTACTTAATACTTCATCGGCTGCCTTCTTAATAATTTTTGCTCTTGGATCAAAATTCTTATACACACGGTGACCAAATCCCATCAAACGGAAAGGATCATTTTTATCTTTGGCTTTGGCTAAATATTTATCTGCATCACCACCTGTTTTATAAATCTCTTCTAACATCTCAAGTACAGCTTGATTCGCTCCACCGTGCAATGGTCCCCAAAGTGCAGAAACTCCTGCAGAAATAGAAGCGAACAAACCAGCATGAGAAGAACCTACCATACGCACTGTAGAAGTAGAACAGTTTTGTTCGTGATCAGCGTGAAGAATGAATAATTTATCCAACGCATTAATAACTACTGGATCAGCAGCATAAGGACCTGTAGGCAATTCAAACATCAAACGCATGAAGTTTTCTACATATCCTTTCGTATTATCATAGTAATTCAATGGGAAGCCCATACTCTTTCTGTACGTCCAAGTAGCAATCACTAAGAATTTACCCATAGTTTTACATACCGCCTCATACATTTCTTTACTATTCTCTACATTAACTGACTTTGGATTGAAAGCAGTCAAAGCACTTGTCAAAGCAGATAAAACACCCATTGGATGTGCTGTTTTTGGAAAACCGTCAATGATATTTTTCATTTCCTCGTTAACCAAAGTATATTTTCTAATATCTTCCTCAAATTGGTGCAATTGCTCGACAGTTGGCAATTCTCCAAAAATAACTAAATAAGAAACCTCTAAGAAATTAGACTTTTCAGCCAAATCTTCGATAGAATACCCTCGGTAGCGTAAAATACCTAACTCACCGTCAAGGAATGTAATTTCACTTTTGCAAGAACCTGAATTTTTGTAACCTGGATCAAGTGTAATCAAACCTGAAGCGTCACGTAATTTACTAATATCGACAGCACCTTCATTTTCACTTCCTACAATAACTGGAAGTTCAAATTGATTTCCATCGATTTCTAATGTTGCTATTTTTGACATAATATAAAAAGGAAATAAACTGTATTAAAATAATTATTCTTCAAATTTAGGCAATTTCATATTAATTTGAAAGTGAAAATAGAAGTGAAAATGTTAAAATTCAAAAAAAAGCCATTCACGAAGCGTGAATGGCTTTAAAAAATACTATTTTATATAATTATTTTACTTTAAACGCATTTTTTCCAGGAAAATAAGCTGTGTTTCCAAGCTCTTCTTCGATACGAATCAACTGATTGTATTTTGCCATACGATCAGAACGTGAAGCTGAACCTGTTTTAATTTGACCACAGTTCAACGCTACTGCTAAATCAGCAATAGTATTATCTTCTGTTTCTCCTGAACGGTGAGACATTACTGAAGTGTAACCCGCATTTTTAGCCATGTTTACTGCAGCAATAGTTTCTGTCAAAGTACCAATTTGGTTTACTTTTACTAAAATAGAATTAGCAATACCTTTTTCAATACCTGTTGACAAACGCTCTACATTAGTTACAAACAAATCATCTCCAACTAATTGTACTTTATCTCCAATTTTTTCAGTCAATAATTTCCATCCATCCCAGTCGTTTTCATACATACCGTCTTCGATAGAAATAATTGGATATTTAGCTGCTAATTCAGCCAAGTAAGAAGCTTGTTCTTCTGAAGTTCTAATTTTTCCTGTTTCACCTTCAAATTTAGTGTAATCGTATTTCCCGTTTACATAAAATTCTGAAGCTGCACAGTCTAAAGCAATCATGATTTCGTCACCAAAAGTATATCCAGCATTCTCTACTGCTTTTTTAATAGTATCTAAAGCATCTTCTGTACCTCCAGCTAAATTAGGCGCAAAACCACCTTCATCACCTACTGCAGTAGAAAGACCTCTATCGTGTAATACTTTTTTCAAGCTATGAAAAATTTCAGTTCCCATTTGCATAGAGTGAGAAAAAGAAGTTGCTTTCACTGGAAAAATCATAAACTCTTGGAAGGCGATAGGCGCATCAGAGTGCGATCCTCCGTTGATGATATTCATCATTGGTACTGGCAAAGTGTTTGCCGATACACCACCAACATATCTGTATAATGGCAATCCTAATTCATTAGCAGCAGCTTTTGCAGCAGCTAAAGACACTCCTAAAATAGCATTAGCTCCTAATTTAGATTTATTAGGCGTACCGTCTAAATCAATCATCATTTGATCCAATACATTTTGTTCGAAAACAGAAGTACCTACTAACTCATCAGCGATAAGAGTATTTACATTTTTCACTGCATTTAAAACTCCTTTTCCTAAGAACGCTTTTCCTCCATCACGTAACTCAACAGCTTCGTGTTCTCCAGTAGAAGCTCCAGATGGAACTGCTGCTCTTCCTAAAACACCGTTTTCTGTGATAACATCAACTTCAATAGTAGGATTCCCTCTAGAATCAAAAATTTGTCTTGCGTGAATTTTAACGATAATACTCATAATCATTTATTTTATAATGTTGAACTCTATAATTTAAACGCAAATATATTACATCTTTCGTAATCAAAACACAAAAAAAATCAATCTTATTAACGAAAACGTTGTAATTTTTAAGTAAAAAGTAAAGCTGAAATGTGATTATTAAAGTTTTAAAAAGAAATAACACTTAATTCCATCAAAATGTTATATAAAAAAAGCGGAGTACTAGTACTCCGCTTTCAGAACATCACCAAAAGATGTGATTTATTTTTTCATATTCTCAATAAACTGATCAAACAGATACGAAGAATCGTGAGGACCTGGGCTAGCCTCTGGATGGTATTGTACTGAAAAACAATTTTTGTTTTTCATACGCATCCCAGCTACAGTCTCGTCATTCAAATGCAAATGGGTTATTTCTAAATCGGGGTGTTGTGCTAATTCTTCTTTATGCACAGCAAAACCATGATTTTGAGATGTAATCTCCCCTTTCCCCGTAATAATATTTTTAACCGGATGATTAATCCCTCGGTGTCCGTTGAACATTTTATAGGTAGACACTCCGTTAGCCAAAGCAATAACTTGATGGCCTAAACAAATTCCAAACAAAGGTTGATTATTGGCTATTATTTCTTTTGCTACCCCAATAGCACTCGTCAAAGGATCTGGATCTCCAGGACCATTCGACAAAAAGAAACCATCAGGATTGAAGGAAGCCAAATCAGCATAAGACGAATCGTAAGGAAAGACCTTGATATAACAATCTCTTTTCGCAAAGTTGCGAAGAATATTCGTTTTAATACCTAAATCTAAGGCCGCAATTTTATAAGTTGCACTCTCTTCTCCAAAGAAATACGGAGCCTTAGTTGAAACTTTAGAAGCTAACTCTAATCCTTTCATATCAGGAACCTGAGCCAAAGCTGCTTTCAATTCTTCGATGGGTGTACCATCAGTACAGATCACAGAGTTCATCGCACCATTGTCACGAATATAACTTACCAAAGCACGGGTATCTACATCTGAAATACAGATTAAATTTTGTTTAGTAAAATAATCTTCTAAACTTTCCGAAGCATCGGGACGAGAATAATTAAAGCTGAAATTTTTACAAACCAAACCAGCAATCTTAATTCCTTGCGATTCTATTTCTTTATCATTAACCCCATAGTTACCTATATGAGCATTAGTTGCCACCATGATTTGTCCAAAATACGAAGGATCGGTAAAGATCTCTTGGTATCCTGTCATTCCGGTATTAAAACATACTTCTCCAAAAGTTGTTCCGCTAATTCCGATAGATTTTCCGTGAAAAATAGTCCCATCGCTTAGTAATAGAATGGCACTTTGTCTAGTTGTGTATTTCATGTGTAGTTTAATATGCTGCAAATTTAATTCATAAAAGCAGCGAATGCAAAAAATTGGTTGAAGTTTTTTTTATTTTGAAAAAAGGATTCTAAAAAATTCAAAAAAAAAGGATAAACTAAAAATTAGTTTATCCTTTTTTTATTATTGAATGATTATAATCATAATTATTCAGCAGCTTCTGTTGTTGGTTCAGCATCAGCAACTGGAGCTTCAGCAACTGGAGTTGCTTCTACTTCGTCTGCTTTTTTAGCTTTTCCACCACGACGGCTTTTTGCTTTTTTAACTTCTTTTTTACCTCCGTTGTAAAGTTCGTTAAAATCTACTAATTCGATCATTGCCATATCAGCATTATCTCCTAAACGATTTCCAACTTTAATGATACGAGTGTATCCACCTGGACGGTCACCTACTTTAGCAGCAACATCTCTGAACAAGTCAGTAACTGCATATTTGCTACGTAAGTAAGAAAAAACAATACGACGATTGTGAGTCGTATCTGCTTTTGATTTTGTTATTAATGGCTCAACAAATTGTTTAAGCGCTTTTGCTTTAGCAACAGTAGTGTTAATACGTTTGTGCTCGATTAGAGAACAAGCCATATTAGCTAACATAGATTTTCTATGTGCAGTCTGTCTGCTTAAGTGATTGAATTTTTTTCCGTGTCTCATTGCTTTATGAAATGTAACCTACCCTAACGGGAAGATTAGATTATTCTTTATCTAGTTTGTATTTTGCCAAGTCCATTCCGAAGGTCAAGTTTTTAACCGCTACCAACTCATCAAGTTCAGTTAACGATTTTTTACCGAAATTACGGAATTTCATTAGGTCATTTTTATTGAACGATACTAAATCACCAAGTGTATCAACTTCAGCCGCTTTCAAGCAGTTTAATGCTCTAACAGAAAGATCCATGTCTACAAGCTTAGTTTTAAGCAATTGTCTCATGTGCAATGATTCCTCATCGTATGATTCTGTTTGTGCGATTTCGTCAGCTTCAAGAGTGATTCTTTCGTCTGAGAACAACATGAAATGGTGAATTAAAACTTTAGCCGCTTCAGTAAGAGCATCTTTAGGATTGATAGAACCATCAGTTTTGATTTCAAAAACTAATTTTTCATAATCTGTTTTTTGCTCTACACGGAAGTTTTCAATAGCATATTTTACATTTTTTACCGGAGTAAAAATAGAGTCTGTAAAAATGGTTCCAATTGCAGCATTTTGTTTTTTGTTCTCTTCAGCAGGAACATATCCTCTACCTTTTTCGATAGTTAAATCGAAATTCAGTTTGATTTTACTATCTAAATTACAGATAACAAGTTCTGGATTCAAAACTTGAAAACCTGAAATGAATTTTTGAAAATCACCAGCTGTTAATTGATCTTTACCAGAAACTGAAATAGTAACAGCTTCATTATCGATATCTTCAATTTGACGTTTGAAACGTACTTGTTTTAGATTAAGGATAATTTCGGTAACGTCTTCAACAACTCCTGAAATAGTAGAAAACTCATGATCTACACCTTCGATACGAACAGATGTAATTGCATAACCTTCCAATGCTGAAAGCAAAACTCTTCTAAGTGCATTACCAACAGTCAATCCATAACCAGGTTCTAAAGGTCTAAATTCAAATTTACCTTCAAAATCGGTTGAATCGATCATGATAACTTTATCGGGCTTCTGAAAATTAAATATTGCCATAAATTTCGACTAAGTCAATTATTATTTGTTGTACAACTCTACGATTAATTGTTCTTTAATGTTTTCTGGAATTTGCAATCTTGCAGGTACAGAAACAAAAGTTCCTTCTTTAAGATCGTTGTTCCATGTAATCCATTCATAAACATGACTTGAATTAGATAAAGAACGTTCGATAGCCTCTATAGATTTAGATTTTTCACGAACAGCAACTTTATCACCAGGTTTAAGGTGGTAAGAAGGAATATTAACTACTTCACCATTTACAGTGATGTGTCTGTGAGAAACGATTTGACGCGCACCTCTTCTAGAAGGAGCAATTCCCATTCTAAAAACTACGTTATCCAATCTAGCTTCACATAATTGTAATAAAACTTCACCAGTAACACCTTTAGTAGCTGATGCTTTTTCGAATAAATTTCTGAATTGTTTTTCTAAAATTCCGTAAGAATATTTAGCTTTTTGCTTTTCCATCAATTGGATAGCGTACTCAGATTTTTTTCCTCTTTTTTTAGCCATCCCGTGTTGACCAGGTGGGTAATTTCTTTTTTCGAAAGCTTTATCGTCTCCGAAAATTGCCTCGCCGAATTTACGAGCGATTCTTGTACTTGGACCAGTATATCTTGCCATTTTAAATTGTTTAAGATAGAGATTATGAATTCAGGTCTTATCCTTCGATAATCTATAGTCTATCTAGTTTATACTATAATTATTTTTGAGTATTAAACTCTACGTCTTTTAGGAGGACGACATCCATTATGAGGCATTGGTGTTACATCAATGATTTCTGTAACTTCAATTCCACCATTATGCAAAGAACGGATAGCAGACTCACGTCCATTTCCTGGTCCTTTAACATACACTTTTACTTTCTTAAGTCCAGCTTCAAGAGCTACTTTAGTACAATCTTCTGCTGCCATTTGAGCTGCGTACGGAGTGTTCTTTTTAGAACCTCTGAAACCCATCTTACCAGCTGAAGACCAAGAAATAACTTCACCTTTTTTGTTAGTCAAAGAAATGATGATGTTGTTAAAAGTAGCAGAAATATGAGCTTCTCCCGTTGATTCAACGATAACTTTACGTTTTTTTGCAGTTGCTTTAGCCATATTACTTATTATTTAGTTGCTTTTTTCTTGTTAGCAACAGTTTTTCTTTTACCTTTTCTTGTTCTAGAGTTGTTTTTAGTTCTTTGTCCTCTTAATGGAAGACCAGATCTATGACGGATACCTCTATAACAACCAATATCCATTAAACGTTTGATGTTTAAAGAAACCTCAGAACGTAATTCTCCTTCAATTTTGAAAGCCGATACCGCTTCACGAATTGCTCCGATCTCAGCATCATTCCAATCTTGAACTTTTTTATCTTGGCTAACTTGAGCTTTTTCTAAAATCTCAATTGCTCTACTTTTTCCTAATCCGAAGATGTAGGTAAGTGCTATAACACCTCTCTTGTTTTTTGGGATATCTACCCCTGCTATTCTTGCCATAATTATCCTTGTCTTTGTTTAAATCTAGGATTCTTTTTGTTGATTACGTATAATCTTCCTTTTCTACGTACGATAATGCACTCGGCACTTCTCTTTTTTACTGATGCTCTTACTTTCATTGTTGAAATATCTTTTAATATCTATAAGTAATTCTTGCTTTTGACAAATCGTAAGGACTCATTTCTAGTTTCACTTTATCACCAGGTAATAATTTGATGTAATGCATACGCATTTTTCCAGAAATATGAGCAATTACAATATGTCCATTTTCTAACTCTACACGGAACATCGCATTGGATAATGCTTCAATGATGGATCCGTCTTGTTCTATTGCTGATTGTTTTGCCATAAGTTAAGCTACTGCTTTTCTATTTTTACCAGTTTTCATTAAACCATCATAATGTTGATTCAACAAGTATGAATTGATTTGCTGTATGGTGTCGATAGCTACTCCAACCATAATAATTAAAGAGGTACCTCCAAAAAACATCGCCCAAGATTGTTGAACATCCATAATGCTTACAACAATTGCTGGGAACACAGCGATTAGAGCAAGAAATAAAGACCCTGGGAAAGTAATTAAAGACATCACTTTATCAAGAAAATCAGAAGTTTCTACACCTGGTTTTACACCTGGAATAAATCCTCCACTTCTCTTCAAATCATCAGACATTTTGTTAGTAGGAACAGTAATTGCGGTATAAAAGAATGTAAACACAACGATTAAAGTTGCGAAAACAAAGTTATACCAAAAACCGAACATATTACTAAAAGCACCAACAATAGATTGAGATGCATCTGATTTCGATAATCCTGCAACAGCAGCTGGAATAAACATAATGGCTTGAGCAAAGATAATAGGCATTACTCCTGCAGCATTAAGCTTAAGAGGAATCCATTGTCTATTACCACCCATTACATCTTGTTCGTAGTCTCCAGTTGAAGTACGACGAGCATACTGAACAGGTATTTTACGTACCGCCATCACTAACAATACACAAGAAATAATAACCAGTAACCAAACAATAATTTCGATAACCAATAACATTGGACCTCCATTATTATTAGTAACTCTAGTAGTAAACTCTTGAATAAAAGCTTGTGGTAAACGGGCCAAAATACCCACCATGATTAACAAAGATATACCATTACCAATTCCTTTATCAGTAATTTTTTCCCCCAACCACATAGCAAATATGGTTCCTGTAGTCAAAATAACTACTGAAGAAAACAAAAACTCAAAAGAATTAAAACCTAATAAGAAGGCATTACTTGGTAATGTTCTGTATAAATTGTAAATGTAAGTAGGACCTTGAAGTAAAGTAATTCCAATTGTTAACCAACGAGTAATTTGATTTATCTTTTTTCTTCCACTTTCACCATCACTTTGAAGCTTTTGCAAATAAGGAATAGCAATACCCATTAACTGAACCACAATAGATGCAGAAATATAAGGCATAATTCCTAAAGCAAAAACAGACGCTTTAGAGAAAGCTCCACCTGTAAACATATCCAATACAGAACCAATACCTTGTTTGGTTTGTCCTGCTAGACCGCTTAATTGTGTAGCGTCAATCCCTGGTAGCGTAACATGTGCTCCAAAACGATATATTAAAAGTAAACCAAGAGTTAAAAGAATACGATTCTTTAACTCTTCGATTTTCCAAACATTACTTATTGATTCAATAAATTTCTTCATCTTAATTGAAAAATTATAGTGTTACCGCTTCACCACCAGCAGCTTCAATAGCCGCTTTTGCAGTAGCAGTAAATTTGTGAGCAGTTACTTTTAATTTTGCTTTCAATTCTCCTCTACCTAAAATCTTAACGATTTCATTTTTGGTAGCCAAACGGTTAGCAACATAAACTGTCATATCAACAGTATCAGTAATTACTCCATTATCAACTAATAATTGAAGGGTATCTAAATTAACACCTTCGTATTCTTTACGATTGATGTTTGTGAAACCAAACTTAGGCACACGTCTTTGAAGTGGCATTTGCCCTCCCTCAAAACCAATCTTTTTAGAATAACCAGAACGAGATTTAGCTCCTTTGTGTCCTCTAGCGGCAGTACCACCTTTACCAGAACCTTCTCCTCTACCTAATCTTTTATTTTGATTGTGTGTAGCACCTTCAGCAGGTTGTAAGTTACTTAAATTCATAACTATAATTGTTATTTAACTTCCTCAACGGAAACTAAGTGTTTAACTTTATTTATCATACCAAGGATTGCAGGATTTGAATCATGCTCTACAACTTGTCCCATTTTACGTAGACCTAAAGCTTCTAAACCTCTCTTTTGAGAAAGAGGACAGTTAATTTTGCTTCTAACTTGTTTTACTAATAATTTAGCCATAATTTCCTTGAATATTAACCTTTAAAAACTTTTTCTAAAGAAACTCCTCTTTGTTTTGCAACAGTGTGAGCACTTCTCATTTGTAACAAAGCATCAAAAGTTGCTTTTACTACGTTGTGAGGATTTGAAGATCCTTGAGATTTAGACAATACATCGTGAATACCTACTGATTCAAGAACTGAACGAACAGCTCCACCAGCAATAACTCCTGTACCATGAGAGGCTGGAATTAAAAATACACGTGCACCACCAAATTTACCTTTTTGTTCGTGAGGAACTGATTGTCCATTCAAAGGAATTCTTACCAAATTTTTCTTAGCATCTTCTACTGCTTTCGCAATTGCTTCAGAAACATCTTTAGATTTTCCTAATCCGTGACCTACCACTCCGTTTTCATCACCTACAACTACAATAGCAGAAAAACCAAATGCTCTACCACCTTTTGTAACTTTAGTAACACGATTTACACTCACCAAACGGTCTTTCAATTCAAGACCACTAGGTTTTACCAACTCTATATTTTTGTATTTATTAGACATACTATATTAGAATTTAAGTCCAGCAGCTCTCGCGCCTTCTGCTAATGATTTAATACGACCGTGATATAAATAACCTCCTCTATCGAAAGTTACTGCATCAATACCGGCTTTTAACGCTTTCTCTCCAACTAGTTTTCCAACTGCTGCAGCAACTTCAACGTTTGTACCTTTACCTATTTCTTTTTCTCTTGAAGAGGCAGCTAATAAAGTAACTCCATTTACATCGTCAATTAATTGAGCATAAATTTCTTTGTTACTTCTAAACACAGAAAGTCTAGGTTTAGCAGCAGTACCGCTAACAATCTTTCTAATTCTGAATTTAATTCTCTGTCTTCTATCAGATTTTGTTAATGACATAATCTTATTTTTTAAGCTGATTTACCTGCTTTTCTTCTTAATACTTCACCTACGAATTTAACACCTTTTCCTTTGTATGGCTCAGGCTTACGGAAACCTCTGATTTTCGCAGCTACCTGTCCTAAAAGTTGTTTGTCAAATGATGTTAATTTCACAATTGGGTTTTTACCTTTTTCGGAGATAGTCTCCACAACAACTTCTGGAGCTACTTCTAAAACGATATTATGTGAATATCCAAGAGCTAAATCTAATTTTTGTCCTTGGTTTGAAGCTCTGTAACCTACTCCTACCAATTCCAACTCCTTAGTAAAACCTGTTGATACTCCTTGAATCATGTTATTGATTAAAGATCTGTATAAACCGTGTTTTGCTCTTTGGTCTTTCTGATCAGACGATCTTTCTACTAGAACTTGACCGTCTTCAACTTTTACAGTTACGTCCGAAAACTCCTGTGTAAGTTGACCATTTTTTCCTTTTACTGTAACAATACCATTAGCAACTTCAACAGTTACTCCAGCAATAATTACAATTGGATTTTTACCTATTCTTGACATCTTATATAGTCTTTAATATTAGTATACGTAACAAATTACTTCACCACCTACATTCAATTGCTTAGCTTGTTTCCCAGTCATAAGACCTTTAGAAGTAGAAACAATTGCAATACCTAATCCGTTAAGGATTCTTGGAATTTTAGAAGCACCTGCGTATTTACGTAAACCTGGTTTACTAATTCTTTGGATATCTTTGATTACAGGCTCTTTAGTATCTTTATCATACTTTAAAGCAATTTTGATAGAACCTTGAACGGTATTCTGCTCAAATTTGTAACTTAAGATATACCCTTGATCAAATAAGATCTTTGTAATCTCTTTTTTTAGATTAGATGCTGGAATTTCAACAACTTTGTGGTTTGCAGCCACAGCGTTACGAACTCGCGTCAAGTAATCTGCAATTGGATCTGTATACATATGTATCAATTTGCGGTTTTGGTTTTCGATGGCACTCTGCCATCGAACCTTAAACCAGTTTATAATTCTTTATTCTTACCAGCTAGCTTTCTTAACTCCAGGAATTAACCCGTTGTTAGCCATTTCGCGGAATGTTACACGTGAAATACCAAATTGACGAATATATCCTCTTGGTCTTCCAGTTAATTTACAACGATTGTGTAAACGAACAGGTGAAGCATTTTTTGGTAATTTTTGCAAACCTACGAAATCTCCAGCTTCTAACAAAGCTTTTCTTTTCTCAGCATACTTTGCTACCGTTTTTTCTCTTTTCACCTCGCGGGCTTTCATTGATTCTTTAGCCATGTCTTAATTCTTTTTAAAAGGTAATCCTAATTCAGCCAATAACGATTTTGCTTCCTTATCTGTTTGAGCAGTAGTAACAAATGTAATATCCATACCAGATATTTTGTTAACTTTATCAATATCAATTTCTGGGAAAATGATTTGCTCTAAAACTCCAAGGTTATAGTTACCTCTTCCGTCGAATCCAGTAGCTTTAATACCACTAAAATCTCTAACACGTGGTAAAGCAGAAGTAATAAGTCTATCTAAAAACTCATACATTCTTTCTCCACGAAGGGTTACTTTTGCTCCAATTGGCATTCCTTTTCTCAATTTGAAAGACGCAACGTCTTTCTTAGAAATTGTAGAAACTGCTTTTTGTCCAGTGATCTTTGTCAACTCATCAACTGCATAGTCGATTAATTTTTTATCAGATACAGCTGCACCAACTCCACGGCTCAAAACGATTTTTTCCAATTTTGGAACTTGCATTACGTTTGTATATCCGAATTCCTCTTTAAGAGCAGAGATTACTCTGTTCTTGTATTCTTCTTTTAGTCTAGGTGTATATGCCATCACTATAGTACTTGATTAGATTTTTTTGAAAATCTCACTTTCTTATCTCCTTCTACTCTAATACCTACTCTAGTTGTTCCTTTAGTTTTAGGATCAATTAAAGCAATATTGGAAATTTGAATAGAAGCTTCTTTTTTAACGATACCACCTTGAGGGTTTTTAGCACTTGGTTTAGTATGTTTCGAAACCATGTTTACACCTTCAACTATCGCTTTGTTTTTCTCACGGTAAACGCGTAATACTTTACCTTCAGCACCTTTATGGTCACCTGCAATAACTCTTACTACGTCTCCTGATTTTATTTTTAGCTTTATCATCTTAAAACGAATTAAAGCACTTCTGGTGCTAATGATACAATTTTCATGAATTGTTTTTCACGAAGTTCTCTTGCTACCGGACCAAAAACACGAGTTCCTCTCATTTCACCAGCAGCATTCAATAACACACATGCGTTGTCATCAAATCTAATGTATGAACCATCGGCTCTTCTCACTTCTTTTTTGGTACGTACAACAACTGCAGTTGAAACAGCTCCTTTTTTAACGTTTCCGTTTGGAGTTGCATCTTTGATAGAAACTACAATCTTGTCACCAACAGAGGCATACCTTCTTTTGGTACCTCCTAAAACACGGATAGTTAAAACTTCTTTAGCTCCTGTGTTATCTGCTACTTTTAGTCTTGATTCTTGTTGTACCATAATTATTTAGCTCTTTCAATGATTTCAACTAATCTCCAACATTTTGATTTACTCAAAGGACGCGTTTCGCTAATTCTTACAGTATCTCCAATGTTACAGTCGTTTGTTTCGTCGTGTGCAACGTATTTTTTTGTTTTCAACACGAACTTACCGTATAATGGGTGTTTTACTTTACGTACTTCTGCTACAACAATAGATTTCTCCATTTTGTTAGAAGTAACAACACCAATTCTCTCTTTTCTTAAATTTCTTTTTTCCATCTTTCAGCAGATTACAATTATTGTAACTCTCTTTTTGTAAGCTCAGTAGCTAATCTTGCAATTGTTCTTCTTACAGTTCTAATTTGTAGAGGATTTTCAATTGGTGAGATAGCGTGAGCCAATTTTAGGTTAGCATAAGCTTTCTTAGTCTGGCTAAGTTTTTCTTGCAACTCCGCTGCAGAAAGATTTTTTATTTCTGATTGTTTCATAATATAATTAGATTATGCTTCGAAATCTCTCGCAACAACGAATTTAGTTTTTACTGGAAGTTTTTGTGCTGCAAGACGTAACGCCTCTTTTGCAACTGACAAAGGTACTCCTCCAACTTCAAACATAATTCTTCCGGGTTTAACAACGGCAGCCCAATATTCAACGGCTCCTTTACCTTTACCCATACGTACTTCAAGAGGTTTCTTAGTAATTGGTTTGTCTGGAAATATTTTGATCCATAATTGTCCTTCTCTCTTCATGTAACGAGTAGCTGCAATACGAGCTGCTTCGATTTGACGAGAGGTTAAGAACATTCCATCTTCATGTACAGATTTAATACCAAACATTCCATTAGAAAGTTCATGCCCTCTTTGAGAGTTTCCTTTCATTTTACCTTTCTGTACCTTACGGTATTTTGTTCTTTTAGGCTGTAACATTTTTCTTTAGTTTAAAAATTTACTTTCTTTTACGAGCGTCTGGTTTTCCACCTTTATTAAAGTTAGATTTGCCTCTAGGAGCATCTCCACCTTTACCACCTGCACCAGATTGTTTTTTATCCATTCCAGCAAGCGGAGAAAGATCTCTCTTTCCATAAACTTCACCTTTCATGATCCATACTTTAATACCCATTCTACCATAAGTAGTATGCGCTTCTGCTAAAGCATAATCAATATCGGCTCTGAAAGTTGATAGAGGAATTCTACCTTCTTTGAAACCTTCTGAACGTGCCATCTCAGCTCCATTCAAACGACCAGAAATCAAAACTTTGATACCTTCAGCGTTCATACGCATAGAAGCAGCAATAGCCATTTTGATTGCACGTCTGTAAGAAATACGACTCTCGATTTGACGACAGATACTTGTTGCAACTAAATAAGCATCAAGTTCAGGTCTTTTGATTTCAAAGATGTTAATTTGAACCTCTTTGTCAGTAATTTTCTTAAGTTCTTCTTTCAACTTGTCTACCTCTTGACCACCTTTTCCGATAATGATACCAGGTCTAGCAGTAGTGATAGTAACGGTTACAAGTTTCAAAGTTCTCTCAATGATTACTTTTGATACACTAGCTTTTGATAAACGAGCATGGATGTACTTTCTGATTTTGTGATCTTCGGCTAATTTATCGCCATAATCATTTCCACCATACCAGTTAGAGTCCCATCCTCTGATGATACCAAGTCTATTTCCAATTGGATTTGTCTTTTGTCCCATCTTTATTAATTGCTTTGTGTGTTATTAATAGCTCCTAACACGATTGTTACGTGGTTAGAACGTTTTCTAATTCTGTGTGCACGACCTTGTGGAGCTGGACGAAGTCTTTTTAACATCATTCCACCATCTACTCTGATCTCTTTTACAAATAAGCCTGCTTCAGCTACATTACCTTCACTATTTTTTTGCTCCCAGTTATTGATAGCAGATAATAATAGTTTCTCTAATTTTCTTGAAGCTTCTTTTGAGCTAAATCTTAATATATTAAGTGCTCTTTCCACTTTCTGACCTCTTACCAAGTCCGCAACTAAGCGCATTTTTCTAGGTGAAGTAGGGCAGTTATTCAATTTTGCAAAAGCTAGTGACTTATTAGCCTCTTTTCTTGCGTCTGCTGTTTCTCTTTTACGAACTCCCATTGCTTCTTATTTTTTACCTTTATTTTTTGCTCCAGCGTGACCTCTAAAAGATCTAGTTGGTGAAAATTCTCCTAATTTGTGACCTACCATGTTTTCTGTAACGTAAACTGGTACAAACTGACGACCGTTATGAACTGCGATTGTTTGTCCAACAAAGTCTGGAGTAATCATTGAAGCTCTAGACCATGTCTTAACAACTCCACTACCACCTTTTTCAATGTTTTCTTGAACTTTCTTGTCTAACTTATAATGAACGAAAGGTCCTTTTTTTAATGAACGTGCCATATCTTATTATTTCTTTCTACGTTCTACGATATACTTGTTACTCGGGTTTTTCTTAGAACGAGTTCTATAACCTTTAGCTGGTATTCCATTTCTTGAACGTGGATGTCCACCAGAAGAACGTCCTTCACCACCACCCATTGGGTGATCGACAGGGTTCATTGCAACAGGTCTTGTTCTAGGTCTTCTTCCTAACCATCTTGTTCTACCTGCTTTTCCAGATACAACTAATTGATGATCAGAATTAGAAACAGCTCCAATAGTAGCCGAACAAGTTAACAAGATTAATCTTGTTTCTCCTGAAGGCATTTTGATTGTAGCATATTTTCCATCTCTTGCCATTAACTGAGCAAATGTTCCAGCAGAACGAGCAATTACAGCTCCTTGTCCTGGACGCAACTCAATACAAGAAATAACAGTTCCTAACGGAATTCTGCTTAATGGCAATGTATTACCAATTTCAGGTTGAGATTCTGGTCCAGAAACTAATTTCTGACCTACTTTCAATCCGTTTTGTGCAATAACATAAGTTTTCTCCCCATCAGCATAAGCTAATAAAGCGATAAACGCAGTACGATTTGGATCGTATTCAATTGACTTAACCGTAGCAGGAATTCCTTCTTTAGTACGTTTAAAATCAATAATACGATATCTCTGCTTGTGACCACCACCCGTATAACGCATGGTCATCTTTCCTTGACTATTTCTACCTCCAGAGTTTTTTATCGGCGCTATCAAAGAGCGTTCCGGCTTATCAGTTGTAATGGCGTCATAACCATTCACAACTCTAAATCGCTGACCTGGGGTAATAGGTTTTAATTTTCTAACTGACATTGTTCTCTATTAGATATTGTTGTAAAAATCAATTGATTCTCCTTCTTTTACTTGTACAAATGCTTTCTTTTCTGCATTTGTTTTTCCACTGATCAAACCACTTTTAGTGTATTTTGTAGTTCTATCCGGTCTTACGTTAATTGTGTTAACACTAACAACAGTTACTCCATAAGTAGCCTCAACAGCTTTCTTAATCTCAACTTTATTTGCTTTTTTGTTAACAAAAAATCCGAAGCGGTTTAAAACTTCACTTTCTTTGGTTACTTTTTCAGTTACTATAGGTCTGATTATAATACTCATTTTCCTATTTATTTGCTTAAATTATCTTCAATTCCTTCCAAAGAACCTTCTAAAAGCACTACATTATTAGCGTTTAAGATGGCGTAAGTACTTAATTCTGAGCTACTTACTACGTTAGAAGCCTTTAAATTGCGTGACGACAAATATACATTTTTATTTGAATCACCCAACACGAACAACGATTTTTTGTTTTCTAAGCCTAACGATTTCAAAACGTTAATGAAATTTTTAGTGCTTGGAGTTTCAAAATTGAAGTCTTCTAAAACGATGATATTTGACTCTTTTGCTTTGATTGAGAAAGCTGATTTTCTAGCTAAACGTTTCAAGTTTTTATTCAATTTGAATGAATAACTTCTTGGTCTAGGTCCGAAAACTGTTCCCCCACCTTTAAACAATGGATTCTTTGCACTACCCGCACGAGCAGTACCAGTTCCTTTTTGTTTTTTAATCTTACGTGTACTTCCCGCTACTTCAGCTCTTTCTTTTGCTTTGTGCGTTCCTTGTCTTTGATTAGCAAGATATTGCTTAACATCAAGGTATACAGCGTGATTATTTGGTTCAATTGCGAATACTGAATCAGAAAGTTGAACTTTTCTTCCAGTATCTTTTCCGTTGAAATCTAATACTTTTACTTCCATTACTTCTGAATGATTACATAAGAGTTGTTATGACCAGGAACACATCCTTTAATAACAAGTAGGTTCTTATCAGCCACTACTTTTAAAACTCTAAGGTTTTGAACTTTTACATTTTCTCCTCCCATTCTTCCAGCCATACGCATTCCTTTGAACACTCTAGATGGATAAGAAGAAGCTCCTACAGAACCTGGCGCTCTTAAACGGTTGTGTTGACCATGAGTAGCTTGTCCAACACCACCAAAACCGTGACGTTTAACAACCCCTTGAAAACCTTTACCTTTAGATACACCTTGTACATCTACAAACTCTCCTTCTTCAAAAATAGTAACATCAATAAGATCTCCTAATTTTTGTTCAGTTGCAAAATTTTGGAATTCAACGACTTTTTTCTTAGCAACAGTTCCCGCTTTTTTAAAGTGACCTACAGCCGCTTTTGTGGAATGTTTCTCGTTTTTGTCATCGAAACCAAGTTGCAACGCTTCGTACCCGTCAACACCTTTGGTTCTGACTTGGGTAACAACACATGGTCCAGCTTCGATTACTGTACAAGGAATATTCTTCCCGTTTTCGTCGAAAATGCTAGTCATGCCGATTTTTCTACCAATTAACCCAGACATAAATATTAATTATTAATTATTAAATATAAATATAGAACACACGTTTAAGCGAATCCTATTTTTTAAAATGAGGTGCAAAAGTATAACTTATTTGCAGATATTCCAAAAAATGTTTTCGCTTAAACGGAATGCTCTTGTATTTCGAAAATACAGGTACCTAAACTTTGATTTCTACTTCAACTCCACTAGGCAATTCTAATTTCATTAAAGCGTCAATAGTTTTAGATGAAGATGAATAAATGTCAATTAATCTCTTGTATGACATAACTTCAAATTGTTCTCTCGCTTTTTTGTTAACGTGTGGAGAACGTAATACCGTGAATAATTTTTTGTGAGTTGGCAATGGAATTGGTCCTGTTACAACTGCACCGGTAGTTTTAACCGTTTTTACAATCTTCTCAGCAGACTTATCTACCAACATGTGATCGTAAGATTTTAGTTTTATTCTGATTTTTTGACTCATTTTCTTAAAGATTAAGCGTTTCCTTTTGCTTTTTTGATTACTGCTTCTGAAATATTAGCAGGCGTTTCAGCGTAGTGTGAAAATTCCATTGTAGATGTTGCTCTACCTGATGATAATGTTCTTAATGTAGTTACATATCCAAACATTTCAGACAAAGGCACATCAGCTTTAATAGTTTTAGCACCAGCTCTATCACCCATGTCATTTACCTGACCTCTACGACGGTTAATATCACCTACGATATCCCCCATGTTTTCTTCAGGTGTGATCACTTCCATTTTCATGATTGGCTCTAGAATAACCGCACCAGCAGCTTTTGCCACTTCTTTATACCCCATTCTAGCCGCTAATTCAAACGAAAGAGCATCAGAATCCACTGGGTGGAAAGATCCGTCTGACAAAGTTACTTTCAAACTATCTACTTGATAACCAGCCAAAGGACCTGTTTTCATAGCTTCTCTAAAACCTTTCTCTACAGAAGGAATATATTCTTTAGGAACGTTACCACCTTTTACCGCATTGATAAATTGTAATCCCACAGGAACTTTTCCATCAACTTCATCAGCAGGCTCTAATGTAAATACGATATCACCGAATTTACCACGACCTCCAGATTGTTTTTTGTAAGTCTCTCTATGTGTAGCAGATCTTGTAAACGCTTCTTTGTATTCAACTTGAGGTTCACCTTGGTCAACTTCAACTTTAAATTCACGTTTCATACGATCTACAAGGATATCCAAGTGTAACTCACCCATACCTGAGATAATAGTTTGCCCAGAAGCCTCATCTGTTCTAACTGTAAATGTAGGATCCTCTTCAGCTAATTTAGCCAAAGCCATACCCATTTTATCTACGTCAGCCTTAGTTTTAGGCTCAATAGCAATACCAATTACCGGTGCAGGGAATTTCATAGACTCAAGAATGATTGGGTGTTTTTCATCACACAATGTATCTCCAGTTTTGATATCTTTAAATCCAACAGCAGCTCCAATATCTCCAGCCTCAATATATTCGATTGGATTTTGTTTGTTAGCGTGCATTTGGTAGATACGAGAAATTCTTTCTTTGTTACCTGAACGAGTGTTCAAAACATAAGAACCCGCATCCAAACGTCCAGAATACGCACGGAAGAAAGCCAAACGACCAACAAAAGGATCAGTAGCAATCTTAAATGCTAAAGCAGCAAACGGCTCTTTTACATCTGGTTTACGTAATATTTTGGTTTGATCTTCTTCTAACAATTCAGCATCATCAGGGTGAATACCCGTAATACCTTCTTTATCCATTGGAGATGGCAAGTATTTACATACTGCATCTAACATGAATTGAACTCCTTTATTTTTGAAAGAAGAACCTGCAATCATAGGAATGATAGCCATGTCCATAGTAGCAGCTCTCAATGCCACGTTGATTTCATCCTCTGTAATAGAGTTTTCATCTTCCATGTACTTATCCAATAGATTTTCATCATAATCAGCTACTGCCTCAATAAGAATCGATCTATATTCTTTCACTTCTGCAAGCATGTCATCCGGAATAGGCACAATATCAAAAGTAGCTCCCTGTGTAGCATCATGCCAAATAATAGCTTGATTTTTCACTAAGTCAACTACTCCTTTGAAATCATTCTCTTCACCAATTGGCAATGTAATCGCAACAGCGTTAGATTTCAACATATCTCTAACTTGTTGACATACATTCAAAAAGTTAGAACCTTGTCGGTCCATTTTATTTACGAATCCCATACGTGGAACTCTATATTGATCCGCTAATCTCCAGTTAGTTTCTGATTGTGGCTCAACACCATCAACAGCACTAAATAAGAAAACTAATCCATCCAATACACGTAACGAACGATTTACCTCTACGGTAAAATCAACGTGTCCTGGAGTATCAATAATATTAAAGTGGTAAGGTAATGTTTCAGGTAAAATTTTACCTTGTTCAGTTGGAAAATTCCACTCACAAGTTGTAGCAGCAGAAGTAATAGTAATCCCTCTTTCTTGCTCTTGTGCCATCCAGTCCATTGTTGCAGCACCATCGTGCACCTCACCAATTTTATGTGATTTTCCTGTATAGAATAAAATACGCTCTGTTGTTGTTGTTTTACCAGCATCAATGTGAGCAGCAATTCCAATGTTTCTTGTATATTTTAAATCTCTAGCCATTTCTTATGAATTAAAATCTAAAGTGAGAGAATGCTTTGTTAGCTTCTGCCATTTTGTGAGTATCCATTCTTTTCTTAACAGCAGCTCCTTCTTCTTTAGCCGCAGCTAAACATTCTGAAGCTAGTCGTTGAGCCATCGATTTTTCATTTCTTCTTCTAGAATAAAGTATTAACCACTTCATTGCCATAGAAATTTTTCTGTCTGGTCTAATTTGCATCGGAATTTGGAATGTAGCTCCACCAACTCTACGACTACGTACTTCTACGTGAGGCATAACATTAGTTAACGCATCTTTCCAAATTTCTAATGATGATTTTTCTGCATCTTGCTTTTTAGTTTCAATGATATCAATTGCATCATAAAAAACTTTAAAAGCTGTTGATTTCTTACCGTCCCACATTAAGTTATTCACAAAACGAGTTACCAATTGGTCATTAAACCTTGGATCTGGTAAAAGTGGTCTTTTCTTTGCCGCTCTTTTTCTCATGTCTTTTTTGTTTTTAGAATAAAAATTTTTCGTTTATAACATATATAGGTATAGTAATAACTAAACTTCTAAACATTTAAACTGCTAAACTTTTTGTTCAAATTACTTTTTTGCTTCTTTTGGGCGTTTAGCACCGTACTTAGATCTTCTTTGCGTTCTTCCTGCTACACCTGACGTATCAAGCGCACCACGAACGATGTGATATCTAACTCCTGGTAAATCTTTTACCCTTCCACCCCTAACTAATACTATCGAGTGCTCTTGTAGATTGTGTCCTTCTCCAGGGATATAGGCATTTACCTCGTTACCATTTGTCAAACGTACACGCGCTACTTTACGCATTGCAGAGTTTGGTTTTTTTGGTGTAGTAGTGTAAACACGCGTACAAACCCCTCTTCTTTGAGGACAAGAATCTAAAGCAACCGATTTACTCTTCTTAGTTATCTGAGTTCTTCCTGTTCTTACTAATTGTTGAATTGTTGGCATAATTAATACTAAAAATTTCTTATTATATTAAATTCCCGCTTTTTACGGGGTTGCAAATGTATAAATAATTTTCAACTCTGCAAACCTTAATTAATTAATTTTCAATACAATTATTTAATCCTACTTCTGGAAGCTTAAAATAGGTTAAATTAAAAACGGAGGTTAAAGAAAAAGAATATAAAAAAATGAAAGCGCACTTGTACAACAATCCAACATTCTCCTTAATTAAAAGAACCGCTGATATTATTTAAAAAATACAATTCAACAAAAAAGAGTACAAAAGTTGACAATACAACAAAACCAATAGATCTTTAAAGTATAAAAATCTAGAAAAGTAGCAAAAAACATAATTTTACAACAAGCAGAACATTTAATGTTAAAATGTTAAATTTTAGATGCACGCATAAAAAATCAAAGCAAACGTTAGGAAAGTTAACAAATTATTAAGAGTTTTGCTTCACTAATTCAAATTATTAAAAAATGAAACTAAAATTAAATGGATTCTTAGTGCTATTATTAGCATTGATGACGCAAATTACTTTTGCGCAAGAAAGAGCCGTTTCAGGTCTTGTTTCTGATAATGCAGGTTTACCTTTACCAGGGGTAAGTGTGTTAATTAAAGGAACAAAAGTGGGAACGCAAACTGATTTCGACGGGAAATATACTATTAAAGTAGCTCCTAGTCAAACCTTAGTATTTAGCTACATTGGGATGAAATCTCAAGAAGTTAAAGCAAGTTCAAATACCGTTAATGTAAAACTAATAAGCGGAGCGATTGAACTTGAAGGAACAGTAGTTACTTCTCTTGGAGTTAAGAGAGAAAAAAAATCTCTTGGATACGCTACTCAAGAGCTAAAAGGTGGTGATTTAAAATCTGGGACATCCAGTGGAAATTTCCTGAATGAACTTTCAGGTAAAGTTGCTGGTGTAAATATCACAAGAAATACAAATTTTGGAGGGTCAACTAGTGCTGTTTCAAGAGGAATCAAAGCCATTAATCAAAGTAATGAAATGTTGATTGTAATTGATGGAATGCCAATAAATAATAGCAACACATCGATAGACGGAACAACTTCGCAAACAACAGGAAGACAAGGGTTTGATTACGGGAATAACGGAATGGATATTAATCCTGAAGATATTGAAAGTATTAACGTGTTAAAAGGTGCGGCTGCATCAGCTTTGTATGGGTACCAAGCTGGAAATGGCGTATTGATGATTACAACCAAAAAAGGTAAAGCCAAAAAAGGAATGGGAATTACTGTTTCATCTGAAGTAGTTACAGGAACAATTGACAAATCAACCTTTGTTAATTATCAAAAACAATATGGAGCCGGTTATGGAGCATCATTTGATAGCCATAATAATGTAGCTTTTGGAGATGATGCCTCAGCGGGTGATGTTTTTAATCCTAGTTTAAATGTTTTTCAATGGGATGCCTATGCTGCATATCCAGGAAACAACAATTATGGCAAAGCGACTCCATGGGTAGCTGCTAAAAATGATCCTACTACATTCTTTAAAAACTCATTATCTTTAATCAATAGTATCTCTTTTGAAGATGGCAATGATAAAACAAATGTGGTTTTCAACTACACTAATACTAAACAATCAGGTATATTACCTAATAGTGACTTGGCTAAAAACAATTTCAGCTTAAAATTAAATCATCAGTTTACTGATAAATTATCTTTAAGCACTTTTGCAAATTTCTCAAATCAAAATACAATAGGTAGAAATATGACAGGTTATGGAGACAATATGGTAACAGGTTTCCGTCAATGGTGGCAAACAAATGTCGACATTAAACAACTAGAAGAGGCATACAATGCATCAGGTGAACAAAACATAACATGGAATAGAACTTCAGCTTCTGATGGAACACCTGCTTATTGGAACAATCCTTATTTTGAAAGATATAAAAATTATCAAAATGATTCAAGAAATCGTTTCGTTGGATATGCAAATTTAACATACAAAATAAATGATTGGTTGTCAGCAACTGCTAAAATATCGACAGATACTTATTCTGAACTTCGTGAAGAAAGAGTAGCTGCCGGATCTGTTGGAAAAACTTTCGGTATCAATGGATTAAATGAAACTTCAGGATACCAAAGGTATAATGGAAATTTTTCAGAACAAAACTATGACTTTATACTTAACTTTAAGAAAAATATTGGAGATAACATAAGTATAAATGCTACTGCTGGAGGAACTGCAAAAAGAAATGTATTTGATGCTATAACAGCTTCAACACAAGGAGGCTTAATTGTACCTGGACTTTACAGTTTATCAAATTCAGTTCAAGGAAGTCCTTACCCTTATGAAAGAGCTACAAAAAACGGTGTTAATAGTTATTATGCTTCTGCATCCATAGGCTATCTGGATACTTATTTCGTTGAAGCTACTTCAAGAAGAGATGCTTTTTCAAATTTACCAAGCGGATCAAATACTTTATTTAGCAACTCGGTTTCAGGAAGCTGGGTATTTTCTAAGAATATTAATTTAAATTGGTTATCATTCGGAAAATTAAGAGGTGGTTATTCTGAAAGCCCTTTAGGGACACCTGGATTAGCATTAATCGACACATATTCAAAAATAGATGCTTTTAATGGAAATCAACAATATTCTGTAAATAGCATTAAAAACAATCCTTTCTTACAACCAATCAAAACTAAAACACAAGAGATTGGACTAGAAATGCAATTCCTGAAAAAAAGAATTGGATTTGATTTAAGTTTATACAAAAATGTTAATGATGGAGAAGCTGTAAATGTACCATACTCAACTTCAACCGGGAACTCAGCGAGATATGTAAATGCAGCTACTATTGAAAACAAAGGTATTGAGGTTCAGTTCAATGCTACACCATACAAATCAGATGATTTTTCATGGGATGTAACTATCAACTGGTCTAAAAACAAAAATATGGTAACTGCATTAGCACCAGGTATTGATAATTTACAAATAAGTTCATTCCCTGGAAGTGTCACATTGAATGCTGTTGTCGGACAACCATTTGGTGTTTTAAAAGGTACCGACTACACTTATTACACTGATGGACAAAGAATTGTAAGTAGAACAACTGGTAGATATGTAATAAATACATCAACAAACAATATTATTGGAAATGTAAATCCAGATTGGATTGGTGGTATTAGAAATAAATTCAACTACAAAAATTTATCATTTAGTTTTTTAATTGATATGAAAAAAGGTGGTGATGTTTTCTCTACAGATCAATGGTACGGAGTTGGTACAGGTCTAACTTCAGAAACCGTTGGAAATAATGATTTAGGAAACCCAATCAGAAATTCTGCAGCAAGCGGAGGTGGTGTAATTTTTCCTGGGGTATATGCTGACGGAACACCTAATACAACAAGAACTGACTATTTTAGACCCGCTGCAGGTGCAATAACAAATTCATATTCTGGTGGAGCTAGAAAAGGATATATTTATGATGCCGGATTTGTTAAATTAAGAGAGGTTAGTTTGAGTTATACTTTACCATCTACTCTAGTAGCTAAGATGAAATTAACTGATATGAAAGTTTCACTTGTAGGTTCAAACTTATGGATAATACATAAGAATTTACCTGACGCAGATCCTGAAAGTGGACTTAGTTCAAATAGCGGATCTTTAGGTCTGTCAATAGGATCATTACCAACTACAAGAAATATTGGTTGTAACCTAACTATAAAATTTTAAATTATGAAAAATAAACTTCTAATATTAATTCCGTTTTTATCATTATTTACGTCATGTAGTGATGATATTACAGGATTAAACGCAGACACAAAACGTCCTACTTACACTGAAGCAAATTATTTATTTACTAATGCTGAACATGCTATGGTAGATCAAATAACTAGCACATCAGTTAATTACAATGTTTTCAGACTTTTTTCTCAACAATGGACTGAAGTTCAATACCCCCAAGAAAGTCAATACGATCTGACTGGCCGTAAAATTCCAGATACACATTGGACAGTGCTTTATAGAGATGTTCTAAGAGACTACAAAGAATCAAAAGACATTTTATTAAAACAAAAACAAAATTTTACTGGAAGTGCTAGTGAAGCAAAAGTTTTAAATAACAAAATTGCTATTATAGATATTTTATCCGCATATACTTATAGTATTCTTGTGGATACATTTGGAGACATTCCCTATACCGAGGCTTTGGATATTATTAATTTCCCTCAACCAAAGTATGATGATGCACAAACTATATACAAAGATTTAATTTCAAAACTTAAAACTGCTTCTAATACTTTAGATCAAAATTATGGTAGTTTTGGAGACGCAGATCTTGTATATGGAGGAAATGCTAGCAATTGGGCGAAATTTGCAAATTCTTTAAGACTCAGACTTTCAATAAACTTGGATGATGTAGATCATGCTTATGCAAGTGCACAAGTATTATCAGCAATAAGTGATGGGATATTTACTAGTAGTAGTGATAACACCTACATGAACTACTCGTCTACTCAACCAAATGCAAATCCGTTGTATGTTGACTTAGTAGCAAGTGGTCGTAATGATTTTGTTCCTGCAAATACATTTGTGAATAAATTAAACACTTTATCAGATCCAAGAAGAGCTAAATATTTTACAGAATTTACTCCTGGAACTTATATTGGAGGTGTATATGGAGAATTAAATGTTTACGATAATTTTTCTCACATAACAGAAACTGTTAAAGCCCCTGAATATCCTGGAGTACTTTTGACTTATTCTGAAATTCAATTTTTGTTGGCAGAAGCTGTTGAAAGAGGAATCGCTGTTGGCGGAACAGCAGAGTCTCATTACAATACTGCTATAACTTCTTCAATGAGTGACTGGGGTGTAAGTTCATCAGACATCACGACTTATCTTTCTAGAACTGATGTTGCTTATTCTACAGCAACAGGTAATTGGAAAAGAAAAATTGGAGAACAAGCTTGGATCGCTCTTTACAACAGAGGTTTCGAAGCTTGGACTTCATATAGAAGATTAGATTTTCCAGTTTTAAATGTCCCAACAGTAACTTATGGTGACATAACCGAAGTCCCAAAACGTTACTCTTATCCAGGAGCAGAAGAAACTTTAAATTCAACTAACTTAAGTTCTGCTGTTTCTAAATTAGGTAGCAATAGTGTAGTTAAACACATCTTTTGGGATAAATTCTAACATTTATTTCTTTAAGTATTTGAAAACCATCAGCCTTTGGCTGGTGGTTTTTTTTTATATCTTTGCCACATGGAAAAAGAAAACATAATATTCGGAATACGTGCCATTATTGAGGCCATACAAGCAGGAACTGCAGTAGATAAAGTCTTCATTCAAAAAGAAATTGCAGGCGAACTGATGAAGGATTTAATGAAGGTGATGAAACGTGCCAATATTAATTTTTCTTACGTCCCTGTAGAAAAACTAAACCGTCTAACACCTAACAACCACCAAGGAGCAGTAGCAAGTATCTCCCCTATTGGTTTTATGGAACTAGAACATTTAGTTGAATCAACTATGGAATCAGGGAAACAACCCTTATTCTTGATATTAGATCAAATCTCTGATGCGCGTAATTTTGGTGCTATTATTAGAACTGCTGAATGTACTGGTGTTAATGGAATTATTGTTCAAAAAGCAGGTTCAGCACCCGTAAATGGAGATACTGTAAAAACCTCTGCTGGTGCCGTTTTCAATGTACCCATCTGCAAAGTCGAACATATTAAAGATGCTATCTTTTATTTGCAAGGTTCGGGTATCAAAACCGTAGCCGCAACTGAAAAAACAGAACAAAACATCTACGATATTGCATTAAACGAACCCGTAGCCATCATCATGGGATCAGAAGACCGAGGCATCAATCCTTCTGTACTAAAAATTGTAGATGAAAAAGCAAAACTACCTATGTTCGGAACTATTGGATCATTAAATGTATCCGTTGCTTGTGGTGCTTTTCTATACGAAGCGGTAAGACAGCGAAGCTAAACAAATCTACAAATTAATGGTGATGCACGTTACAACATACTAGTTTCAATACAGTTAACAAATAACCGAATAAACATATCCTCAAATAACCTTATAAACAAATAAACCCATTAAAATGGTAGCTCCTTTAGCCGAACGCATACGCCCACAACAACTAGAAGACTATATTAGTCAACAGCATCTTGTGGGACCCAATGGTTCGCTAACGCAACAAATTGCAAAAGGAATCATACCTTCATTAATCTTTTGGGGACCTCCTGGAACAGGAAAAACCACTTTAGCTCAAATCATTTCGCAAGAATCAAAACGTCCATTTTATATCCTGAGTGCCATTAACTCTGGGGTAAAAGACATTCGTGATGTGATAGAAAAAGCCAAACAAAGTGGCGGACTCTTTACTTCCAAAAATCCTATTTTGTTTATTGATGAGATTCATCGTTTTAGCAAATCCCAACAAGATTCATTGTTAGCTGCAGTAGAGAAAGGTTGGATCACATTAATTGGGGCCACTACTGAAAATCCAAGTTTTGAAGTTATTCCAGCTTTGTTATCGCGTTGTCAAGTGTACACCTTGGATGCTTTTAACAAAGAAGACTTAGAAGCCTTGCTACACCGAGCAATGCAAACAGACACTATTTTAAAAGAAAAAAAAATAAACCTAACCGAAACAGAAGCGCTATTGCGACTTTCTGGTGGAGATGGACGTAAACTATTGAATCTTTTCGAACTGGTCGTAAACGCCTCAAATGAAGATGCAATTTTTATTACTAACGATCGCGTACTCGAATTAGTACAACAAAATACGGTTTTGTATGACAAAACAGGAGAACAACATTACGACATTGTTTCGGCCTTTATCAAATCCATTCGAGGGAGCGATCCTAACGGAGCAGTCTATTGGCTAGCACGAATGATTGAAGGTGGAGAAGATGTAAAATTCATTGCGCGACGCATGTTGATTCTTTCAAGCGAAGACATTGGAAATGCCAACCCAACAGCCTTTATTATGGCAAACAATACTTTTCAAGCGGTAGCTACTATTGGTTATCCAGAAAGCCGAATTCTACTCAGTCAATGCGCGGTGTATTTAGCCACTTCACCCAAAAGTAATGCGTCTTATGTGGCCATTGGTAAAGCCCAACAAATCGTCAAACAAACAGGAGACTTATCCGTGCCAATCCATTTACGCAATGCACCTACCCCATTGATGAAGGAATTAGGATATGGAGAAGAATACAAATATTCGCACGATTATGCGAACAATTTTGCCGAACAAGAATTTCTACCCGAAGCAATTGCTGGAACACCCATCTATGAACCAGGGAATAATACTCGAGAAAATAGTACTCGAGAATTTCTAAAAAATAGATGGAAAGACAAATACGGATACTAGAACTTCACCACTACTTTTTCTGAAACAAGTTTTTCGTTTTCGTAATATTCAAAAAACCATTGATTGTCTTTTTGTACAAACACCCCTTGGCTATTTCCTTTCGTAGCAATATATAAATCTGATCGCGAAGTTTTATATAATACAAACACAACTTTCGGACTTGCGTCTACTAACTGATACCCGTTTTGAGTAGCTTGAGCATACACTAAATCTGAAGTTGATTTTTCAATTATAGCATTTGAAACTGGAGACACAACAACTGGAGCCATCTCATTTTTCAATGTTACTTCAGAAGTTATCACCCTATTTTTATCGTATTTATAATGTAAACTATTCACTGACTCAAAAGCTTTTTTCAAAGCGTCTGCATAAGCTAATTCTGTATCTTTCTCTTTGGTATAGCCCCTTTCTGATTTATAAATTAAATTACCGCTACAATCTTTCAACTCAATATGGAATTGAGTGGCTAAAAATACACTCTCTTTTACAATATCATAATATAACAATTCGCATCGATCATTGTATTCCTTAGGAATAATTTCATTCGCATAAAAAACAATGAACCCAGCATTAATAAGATTGTTTTTTGATATGGTACATAAACGGTACTGATTATTGGTACGGATAAAATCAAATTTTAAAGGAACAATAACCGCCTTATAATTGTTGATGTTTTGTCCAAAACAAAACGACGTAAATAAGACGAATACAAATACTAGTTTTCTCATAATTATAAATAGTTTTTAAGTGCTAACAAATGATTAATTTCAATGATTCCTTCTGGGCTAATTGCTTTATTCGGGTTGAAAAACAGCGCATCAATCCCAAAATCTAAAGCACCTTGTACATCCGCTTCTAAGCAATCCCCAATCATAATACTGTTTTCTTTTTGGGCTTGAGCCAAATCTAAGGCATGTTGAAATATAATAGGATTAGGTTTCTTAACCCCCGCCATTTCAGAATTGGTAATCGTTTTAAAATAAGTATCAATATTTGAATTGGCTATTTTTTTATACTGGACATTCGCAAATCCATTGGTAATAATATGCAATTGGTATTTTTCATTCAGATAATCCAATATTTCAATAGCGCCGTCAAACAAATGATTATTGTCAGGCAAGAAAGTAATATAATCATCCGCCATTTGATGGATAGCTGCATCTGAAATTGCATAATTCAAAGCATCAAAAGAATCCTTCAACCTTTTGTAACGCAACTCTTCGTGGGTAATTTTATCGTACTGATACAATTTCCAACACGCCTGATTAATAGGAGCGTATTTTTTTATAAAATCGCCTATTGCTATTTCAGGATGATTCTGTTTGAATATAGTAGCAAAAGCCATTTCAGAATTTTTATCAAAATCCCAAAGAGTGTGATCCAAATCAAAAAAAACGTGCTGTATATTCTTATTTTTCATAGGTTACAATTACAAAATTCCTTGATCGACAAAACTAAAATAACTAGTCTCAGTTACTATTACATGATCTAAAATAGTTATTTCTAGACTCTCCCCTGCTCGCTTTAATTTATGAGTAATTTGCTTATCAGCCTCACTGGGTTTCAAACTCCCTGAAGGATGGTTATGACACAAAACTAAAGAAGTAGCCCCCATTTCGAGTGCCACTTTATAAACCAAACGTACATCAACAACCGTTCCTGTAATTCCGCCTTTACTCAATTGTGTTTTCGAAATCACTTTATTCGAATTATTCAAATAAATAACCCAAAATTCTTCATGAGACAATTCGCCAATAATCGGTTGCATTAACTCAAAAATAATTTTACTCGACGTGATTTTAACTAACTCAACAACCTCTTCTGCTCTTCGCCTTCTACCTAATTCTAAAGCCGCAACAATAGCAATAGCTTTAGCTTCTCCTATTCCTTTGAATTGCATCAGTTGCGACAGACTCTGTTTCCCTAAAGCATTCAAATTATGAGTAACACTAGCCAAAATCCGTTTACTTAAGTCAACTGCCGTTTCATTCCGACTACCGGAACCTATTAATATAGCAATCAATTCGGCATCGCTCAAAGCACTTTTGCCTTTAAGCATGAGTTTCTCCCGAGGTTTGTCATCTTCGGACCAACTACTAATGGGAAAGGGGGCGTTTTCCATAGGTATTTTATTTGGGTAAATTTATTCTATCAATTGCTTAACTTCATCAAAATTCAATCCTCCGTAATTACCAGAACTCATCAACAATAAAGCAGAATTATCTAAATTTCGATTGAATAAATAGTGTTTAAATTCGGCCGGATTGGTATAGATAATTAAATCTTCGCGATTGAACGCTTTGGCAATTTGCTCATAGGTTACTTCTTCCAATTGTTTGATTTTTACCGCATCTGGCGAATAAAAAACAACCGCTTCATCGGCATATTCCAAAGCACCTTCGTATTCTTTCAAAAATTCGGCATTCAAACTACTATAGGTATGCAACTCCAAACAAGCTACTAAAGTACGATTAGGATATTGCTCTTTTACCGCTTTAGTAGTCGCAGATACCTTACTTGGAGAATGTGCAAAATCTTTGTAAGCCACCCTACCTTTTCCTTCGGCAATTTTTTCCAATCGTTTGGATGCACCTTTAAAACTAGCAATTGCCTCATAGAAATCGGCTTCGTCTACACCCATATTTTGACAAATCCATTTGGCTCCAGCCAAATTATTCAAATTATGTGCGCCAAATACCTCAATTGGCATTGGTCCTTCAGGAGTTTCTAAAAGTGTTACACCATCGCTAACCGTATAAGCGGGCGTGCTATAAGGCAATTTACGAATTGGATTCGTAGCGGCTTCCGAAACGCGTTTTACCTCAGCATCGTCTTCATTGTACACCAAAATACCTCCATTGGTAATTTTACCAATGAAAATTTCAAATTGTTCAACATAGTTGTCATAGGTTGGAAAAACATTAATATGATCCCAAGCAATCCCAGAAATCAAAGCGATATTAGGTTGGTACAAATGAAATTTCGGACGTCTATCAATTGGAGACGACAAGTATTCATCCCCTTCCAAAACCATAAAATCATTTTCTTCGGTAAGATGCACCATCGTATCAAATCCTTCTAATTGTGCTCCCACCATATAATCTACTGCAATATTATGGTAATGCATGACGTGCAAAATCATCGAAGTAATCGTTGTTTTTCCGTGAGACCCACCAATAACCACACGGGTTTTATTTTTAGATTGTTCATACAAAAATTCGGGATACGAATAAATTTTCAATCCTAATTCTTGGGCTTTCAACAACTCTGGATTATCTGCTTTGGCGTGCATCCCTAAAATTACAGCTTCAATACCTGTGGTTATTTTTTCTGGAAACCAACCCATTTCAACAGGTAAAATACCTTTCTTTTCTAATCGAGATTTTGAAGGTTCAAAAATAGCATCATCACTTCCTGTAACTTGATACCCTTTGTTGTGCAACGCCAACGCTAAATTGTGCATCGCGCTCCCGCCTATAGCGATAAAATGTGTTCTCATTTTTTTAGTTTATGAGTTTATAAGGTTATGCGATTATAAGTTCAAAAAACTATACACTCATCCCCTTGTAAACTATTTTTCAAATTGTTCTTTTAATTGTTGGGCTTTATCCGAATTCTTTATTTTATACAAATACAAATGGTATAATTTCTGAAAAGCTAATTTTGAATTGGTTAACTCAAAAGCTTTGAGGTAATTCAGCTCCGCTTTTTTATTTCTTCCAAAATATTCTTCAATATAACCTTTAGACAGATACCCATCCAAAGGCGACAAACGCATCAATTCATTGGAATAGGTTATCGCTTTCTCCTCGCTACCTCCTATAATTCCTGGCAATTGCAAATACAACAATACCAATGCCCAACGTGACTCCTTGTGCTTAGGATCCAAAACTATAGCTTTTTCAAAAGACGATTTAATTTCGTCAATCATTCCCAAAGCCTTGAATCGATTTACCTCTTTCGCCTTCATCCCTAAAGCACCTCCATATTTATAATAATAATTAGCCTCGGTAGGCTGCAATAGTATCAACTTTTTATAATACGAAAGTGCTTTGTCCCATGATTTTTTTTGACCTGCAATATCACCTAACCGTTCTATTGTCTTTATATGGGACGGATTCTCTTTCACTATATTCTCAAACATCAAACGAGCTTGGTCTGTTTTTCCAGCTTCCAAAAGTTGTTCCGCTTTCTCAAAATTAGCTTGAGACCAAAGCAGTATTGGAAAAAATAAAATGACTAACACAATCCGTTTCATTCTTCAAAAATAGCGAAATTTATATTTGTATTCTTCGCGATTTGGGAAGCTTTGACTTTTTTATAAAAAAAAATCCGCCTCATAAGAGACGGACTTCTATTTTATGTCAACTAAATACGTTTAGTTATTCAACATATTCCATAATTTATCCTTTAATTCGGTCAACCCTTGTTGTGCCACCGAAGAGATAAACAAATACGGAATGTCTTTAAACGCAACATCTAATTCTGTCTTAAGCTCAGCCTTAAGCTCATCATCCAACATATCTATTTTTGAAATGACCAATAAACGTTCCTTGTCTAACATTTCTGGATTGTATTTGGTCAATTCGTTAACCAAAATATCGTATTCAGCTTTGATATCTGGCGTATCCACAGGGACTAAAAACAACAAAGTCGAATTACGTTCAATATGACGCAAAAAGTAATGTCCTAACCCTTTTCCTTCAGCCGCACCTTCAATAATTCCGGGAATATCAGCAATTACAAACGATTGAAAATCTCGATACGCTACAATTCCTAAATTAGGTTTTAAAGTGGTAAAAGGATAATCCGCAATCTTAGGCTTAGCAGACGTCAAAACCGATAATAAAGTCGATTTACCTGCATTGGGAAAACCTACCAAACCTACATCAGCCAAGACTTTTAATTCTAAAATCACATCCATTTCCACCCCTAATAATCCAGGCTGTGCATAACGCGGCGTTTGATTGGTAGAACTTCTAAAGTGCCAGTTTCCTAGCCCTCCTTTTCCTCCTTGAGCTAGAATACGTTTTTCTCCGTCTTCAGTAATTTCAAATAAAACTTCACCTGTTTCTTTGTCTTTGACCACTGTCCCTAAAGGCACTTCAATGAATTTATCATCCCCATCAGCTCCTGTACTTCGGTCTCCTCCTCCGTCTCCACCGTGACCAGCCTTGACGTGACGAGCAAATTTTAAGTGAAACAAGGTCCAAAGCCCTTTATTTCCAACTAAATAAACGTGTCCTCCACGACCACCATCTCCACCATCTGGACCACCTTTTTCAATAAATTTTTCTCTATGCAAATGCGTAGAACCTTTTCCTCCTTTACCAGAAGAAACATATATTTTAACGTAATCTACGAAGTTCCCTTCTGTCATTGTTCCTTATTTTATTAATCTATTAATGTTTTGATTAATACTTTATCAATCTTCACACCATCCATTTTTTGAGCTTCAAACTCTAACTTATTCCAAATCAATTTATCTCCTCCTTTAGGAATAGCACCTAATTCGGTTATGATAAATCCACTTACGGTAGTTACCTCATAATCAGTAGTCAACTCATCCAAATCAAAATAAGTCAAGAAGTCATGCAATGAGTATTGACCATCCACTAACCAAGATCCATCTTCATTTGCAATTAATTTGTATTCATTATCATCAAAATCAGCAGCATCCCCTACAAGTGCCTCTAAAATATCATTCAATGTAATTATCCCTTGAAAAACACCATACTCATCCGTTATAAAAGCATAATGCACTTTGGTCTTCTTGAAATTTTCTAATGCCTTATAAGCTGATGTATGTTCTATGAAATAGGAAGGTTCTTTTGCAATTGATTTCAATTGAAAATTGCCTTTTTCAAAATTAGCAAACAAATCCTTCAAAAATACAACCCCGACTACCTCATCTAAATTCTCTTCACAAACAGGATAAACAGAATGCAATTCATCCAACACTTTGGATTTAATTTCTTCCAAAGTATCATCTACAGAAAGATACACCATCGAACTTCGGTGTGTCATTAACGAGTTTACTTTTCGATCTCCAATATGAAACACACGCTCCACAATATCTTGCTCAATTTCTTGAACCTCTCCTACCTCGGTACCTTCTTTAATAATAGCCTTAATTTCTTCCTCGGTAACTTTTCCATCTGCCGTAGGTTTAATTTGGAGAACGTCCAATAGAAACTCTGTAGAAGTAGTTAATAGCCAAATAAAAGGTGCCGTAATAATTGAAATTATTTTCATTGGCATGGCCATAGCCTTGGCAATAGATTCTGGATGATTCAGTCCAATACGTTTAGGCAACAACTCTCCTAAAACCAACGAAAAAAATGTCAGCACAACTACCACAATACCTACTGAAACCGAATGTGCATAGGGTTTGGCTGCTTCAAATCCACTCACAAATAATTCAACATCTTCGGTAATTTTATCACCACTATAAATACCGGTTAAAATTCCAATAAGTGTGATTCCTATTTGAACTGCCGACAAAAATTTGTTTGGTGAATTCGCCAAATCAAGTGCTGTTTTAGCACTCTTATTTCCTTTTTTTGCAGCTGTTTCTAATCGGTTCTTTCGCGAAGAAATCAACGCAATTTCCGACATGGAGAAAACACCATTCAATAAAATTAAGAGAAATATAATGAGTAGTTCCAATTGTATTTTTTTAAAGTTTAAAAAATCAGATTTTAAAGATAAACAAATAAAGGCTTATCCTTTAATCCAAGGTTCCAAACATTTTGTGTTACTATTATAAATTATCGATTACAGCGCTCAATCGTTCTGTGATTTCTGCGATAGAACCAATTCCGTCAACCGCATAAAACTTCCCTTGTTCTTTGTAATACCCCATTAAAGGAGCTGTTTTTTCATTGTATTCTTGGTAACGATTTCTGATTTTTTCTTCATCTTGATCATCAGGTCTTCCTGAAGTCTTCCCTCTTTCTAATAAACGTTGTACCAAGATTTCATCGTCTGCTTCTAACGCTACAGTAGCAGTAATTTGTTGGTCTTTTGATTCTAAAAAACGATCCAAAGCACCAGCTTGTGCTAATGTTCTTGGAAAACCGTCAAATAAAAATCCAGCTGAATGAGGATTATTATCTACTTCTGATTGCAACATCTGAATCGTTACTTCATCAGGCACTAAATCTCCTTTGTCCATATAGGTTTTAGCTAATTTCCCTAATTCCGTTTCATTTTTTATGTTGAATCTAAAAATATCACCTGTTGAAAGGTGTGTCAAATTGTATTTTCCTTTTAAAAATTCGGCTTGAGTTCCTTTTCCTGCTCCTGGTTTCCCAAATAAAACAATGTTAATCATCTTCTAAATCTATTTTTGTGTGTTGTAAATATGGTTTTTAATTAGTCTTTCAATTGGTATACTTCTGGCAGATTACGGCCCAATCCGTCATAATCCAATCCGTAGCCTACAATAAACTTATTCGGAATTCGAATTCCTACATAATCAATCGACAGGTCTTTTTTATACGCCTCTGGTTTAAAAAACAAGGTCGCAATCCTAAACTCTTTTACGTTTTCACTTTCAAACAAGGTTTTCAAAGCAACCAAAGTGTTGCCTGTGTCCACGATATCTTCTATCACCACCACCGTTCTGCCAGTCAAGTCTTGATTTAAACCAAGTAGTTGCTTCACCTCCTCAGTAGAAGAAGTACCTTCGTAGGAAGCCATTTTAATAAAACTCACTTCACATGGCGATGTATACCGTTTCAATAAATCTGAAACTACCATAAAAGCACCATTCAGCACTCCAATAAAAACAGGAGTTTCATTCGAAAAGTCAGCCGTTATCTGTGCCACCATTTTAGTAATTGCAAGATCGATTTCTTTGGCAGAAATAAACGGAACAAATTGCTTATCGTGAAGTTGAATCATTATTCAATTTTAAAAATAAAGAGCAAATATACTGAATTCGGATTGGACAATCTATAAAAGACGGGGAATTTGTACATTTACAACTACGAATTATCCATTATCAATTGTTAATTATCAACGGACTAAGTATCTTTGCACATCTAGGCTATAAAAGCCCAGCAATTGAAGTAAAAGAGAAAACAAATGAATTATTTTTCTTCTGATTTTAAATTAGGAATTTTAGGCGGTGGTCAACTAGGCAAAATGTTGTTGTTTGACACTCGGAAATTTGATATTCAAACCTACGTTTTAGACCCAAGTGACGAAGCACCTTGCAAAATCGCTTGCAATCAATTCTTTCAAGGCGACTTGATGGATTTTGACACAGTATATAACTTTGGAAAAAAAGTGGATGTTTTGACTTTCGAAATTGAATTGGTCAACTTAGACGCCCTAGTACAATTAGAAGAAGAAGGCGTGCCGGTTTACCCCTCGCCAAAAACCTTGAAATTAATTCAAAACAAAGGAATCCAAAAAGATTTTTACACCCAACATAACATTCCAACAGCCCCTTACACTCGTTTTGAAAAAACTGCTTTTTTGAAAGCAGCGGTATTAAACAATGAAGTAGAATTGCCTTTTGTTTGGAAATGTACCGAATTTGGTTATGATGGCAACGGGGTAAAAGTAGTTCGAAAAGCTACCGATTTAGACGAATTACCTAATGTAGAATGTATTGCCGAGGTAATGATTCCGTTCAAAAATGAATTAGCCGTTATTGTATGCCGCAATCCTTCGGGCGAAATCAAAACCTATCCTGTCGTAGAGATGGAATTTCACCCCGAAGCCAATCAGGTGGAATATGTAATTTGCCCTGCGCGAATTGAAGAGGAAGTAGCCAAAAAAGCCAGAGCCATTGCTTTGAATGTTTCCCAACAATTTCATCATGTGGGATTATTAGCAGTGGAAATGTTCCAAACTGAAAATGACGAAATTTTAGTCAATGAAGTAGCTCCAAGACCCCATAATTCAGGTCATTATTCCATTGAAGCAAGTTATACCTCACAATTTGAAAATCATTTGCGTGCCATTTTAGATTTACCTTTAGGTGATACCGACAGTAAAGTTGCCGGAATTATGGTCAATTTGGTAGGCGAAGAAAGTTTTTCGGGTAATGTAATTTACAAAAATATTGAGAAAATACTAGAATGGGATGGTGTAACGCCACACATCTACGGTAAAAAACAAACCCGTCCTTTTAGAAAAATGGGACACGTCACCATCGTAAACGAAGACGTGAACAAAGCAAGAAAAATCGCCGAAGATGTAAAAAATACGATTCGTGTAATTAGTGAAAAATAAACCTCAATTTCACAGATTCCCACAAATTAAATCTGTGTGAAAAAATAATAAACAATGAGTAAAGTAGCCATCATCATGGGAAGCATTTCGGATATGCCGGTAATGCAAGACGCCATCGACATTTTAAAAGAATTTGGAATTGAAACCGAAGTAGATATTGTTTCGGCACACAGGACCCCTGAAAAATTATTTGATTTCAGCAAAAATGCGCATGAAAGAGGTATCTCGGTAATTATTGCGGGTGCCGGTGGCGCAGCACATTTACCTGGAATGGTAGCTTCTATGAGTCCCCTTCCTGTAATTGGAGTCCCAGTAAAATCAAGCAATTCGATTGACGGTTGGGATTCTGTTTTATCTATTTTGCAAATGCCGGGCGGTGTTCCTGTAGCAACAGTAGCATTGAACGGAGCTAAAAACGCGGGTATTTTGGCAGCGCAAATCATCGGAAGTGCTGATACCACTGTTTTAAACCGAATAATTGCCTACAAACAAAACCTAAAAGAAGCAGTTATCAAAGCATCAGAAGGATTGAAAAAATAAAAATTACAACCAATAAGGGATTACGAAAAATTAAGATTATCTTTAAATAGGATTCTTAACGACACTTAATCCCTTAATGGTTAACTAATAAATTGTTTCCATGAAAACACTGACGCAAAAATTCAATACCCAATACAATTCAGCGCCTTTCTCTCAAATTCAAATGAGTGATTACCAGCCTGCTTTTGAAACCACTATTGCAGCAGCGCGAGCAGAAATTGATGCTATCACAAACAATACCGAAAAGCCTAGTTTTGAAAATACCATTGAAGCTTTGGATTTTTCAGGACAAACTTTGGATCGTTTATCTTCTATTTTCTTCAATTTAAATTCGGCAGAAACCTGTGATGAAATGCAAAAAATCGCACAAGAAGTCTCGCCTTTACTAACAGCTTTTAGCAATGATGTTTCGTTAAACGAAGGTTTGTTCCAAAGAGTTAAAACCATATACGATCAAAAAGAGGATTTAACGTTAACCCCAGAACAAGCCACTTTATTAGATAAAAAATACAAAAGTTTTGCCCGCAATGGAGCACTACTTTCTGAAGATAAAAAAACACGCTTACGCGAAATTGACACCGAATTAGCCAAATTAAAACTGACTTTTGGCGAAAATGTATTGGCAGAAACCAATAACTACCAACTACACATCACCAACGAAGCCAACTTAAAAGGACTACCCGAAGGTGCCATTGAAATGGCTCGTACTTTAGCCGAATCCAAGGAAAAAGAAGGTTGGATTTTTACCTTAGACTTTCCGAGTTACCTGCCTTTTGTAACCTATGCAGATACCCGGGAATTGCGAAAGGAAATCACCATTGCTGCAGGAAAAAAAGCTTTTCAAAACAACGAATTTGACAACCAAGCAATCACGTTACAAATTGCTAAACTACGTCACGAACGGGCTAATTTATTAGGTTATGAAACCCACGCACACTTTGTCTTAGAAGAGCGCATGGCACAAAACCCAAATCAAGTAAAAACGTTTTTAAATGATTTGTTAGCCAAAGCGAAACCGGCAGCCGAAAAAGAGTTTGCTCAATTAACAGCTTTTGCAAAAGAACTAGATGGGATTGACCAATTAGAAAAATGGGACGGCCCCTATTATTCTGAAAAATTGAAACAAAAATTATTCAATTTAGATGACGAACTATTAAAACCGTATTTCAAATTAGAAAATGTATTAAATGGTGCTTTTACTGTTGCTAATAAATTATTTGGGTTAACATTCAAAGAAATTAGTACCATAGACAAATACCACGCCGATGTACAAACTTTTGAAGTAATCGACGAGAAAAACGAATTAGTAGCACTATTCTATGCCGATTTTTTTCCAAGAAAAGGCAAACGCAATGGGGCTTGGATGACTTCGTTCAAACCACAATACATTCAAAATGGCATAAATGAAAGACCACATATTTCCAATGTATGCAATTTTACACCGCCTACTCCAACCAAACCTTCGCTCCTAACATTCAATGAAGTAACTACTTTATTTCATGAATTTGGACACGGTTTACACGGTATGTTGGCTAACACGACCTACCCAAGTTTATCAGGGACTTCGGTATATTGGGATTTTGTAGAATTGCCTTCGCAGATGATGGAAAACTGGTGTTACGAACCTGAGGCTTTGGCTTTGTTTGCCAAACATTACGAAACAGGCGAAATCATACCACAGGAATATGTAGAAAAAATAAAAGAAAGTGCCAGTTTCTTAGAAGGAATGGCCACCTTACGCCAACTGAGTTTTGGATTATTAGACATGGCGTTTCACAGTGCTAATCCAACGGAAATTACCGATATTAAAGCATTTGAAAAAACCGCTTTTGAAGGTACCAGTCTCTACCCTGATGTAGCCGAAAATTGTATGAGTGTCTCGTTCTCTCATATTTTTCAAGGAGGCTATTCTTCTGGATATTACAGTTACAAATGGGCTGAAGTACTAGATGCTGATGCGTTTGCTTATTTTCAAGAAAAAGGCATTTTCAATTCAGAAGTAGCCACAAAATTTAAAGAAAACATCCTTTCAAAAGGCGGCACAGAACACCCGATGATATTATACAAACGTTTCAGAGGGCAAGAACCAAAACCAGAAGCCTTATTAAAACGAGCGGGGTTGATTTAGATCATTAGAAATTTTAGATATATAAAAGCCGGAGTTAATCGCTTCGGTTTTTTTATTGAAATACAATCAAAATCAACCACCACAGGATTGGCAAACTTTCGACCCAAAAGGAAGTATAATACCAACTCCTTTTTTCGGAAGAAAAATAAATAGCAACTACTGAAAACAAAGCATAAATAAAGCATGGATAAAGGCAGTCTAGTGTATAAAAAGAGACAATACAAAACAAACTCACTAACACATAGCCTATTTGTTTTGTCTTTGTTATTCCAAACAAATGGGGCAAAGTTCTCAACGAAACCGAATCGGTGGTGCTATCCAAAATTTCAAAAGGAATCATTACACTAGATAGCAATAGAAACCGTTGCACAAAAAACCAAACAACATCTACACTCGATTTTAACGGAACAACCACCGTGATATAACTCACCACACCACTCACAAAGAATGGTTTTAACCAACCCAGTTTGCGAATAAAAGGATACAATACAACCAATCCTAAAGCCACTATCAAATCCAATTGCACGGTAGTGTCTTGCTCCAAAAAGAGTATCAAAAATCCTCCCGAAGCAATCAAAGTAACACTTACTATCCCAACGAGATAGATCCGCAAGCGCTTATTAGACAAAAACCATTCAGAATATTTCAAAAAATTATAGCCTACCACTGTCCCAAACAAAACTAGAAAAGAATAACTACTCCATTGAGAAACACTAAGCTGAACTAAACAAAACACAGCTATCCCAACATGAATGGAGGACTGGATGTAGAAATTTAAAATGTTCCTAATACTAAGCATCCTACAAAACTAACAAATCTGTTAATAAGACTGGATTTTGGTTAACAAATTCTCAAAATATTACCATTTGTTGCACTTAAAAATACAAGTTTAATAATTACTTTTGTACGCAAATTCTTTGGCAGAGACCAATACTGAATTTAAACACAACTATATTTACTTTTATTCTATATAAATGAGAACAGACGCATTTGCTTTACGCCATTTAGGTCCAAGAGAAAGTGACCTCCAACACATACTTACAACTATCGGAGTTGACTCACTTGACCAATTAATTGCTGAAACTATTCCAAATGACATTCGACTAAAAAAAGACTTAGAGTTAGACGCTCCAATGACCGAATACGAATACTTAAGCCATATTCAAGAATTAGGAAGCAAAAACAAAGTATTTAAATCATACATCGGTTTAGGGTATCACCCTGCGGCAATTCCTGCCGTAATTCAAAGAAATATTTTTGAAAATCCGGGTTGGTACACGGCATACACACCCTACCAAGCAGAGATTGCACAAGGTCGTTTAGAAGCAATTTTAAACTATCAAACTACCATCATTGAATTAACAGGAATGGAGATTGCAAATGCTTCATTACTTGATGAAGGTACTGCAGCAGCTGAAGCAATGGCTTTGTTATTTGACGTGCGTTCTCGTGACCAAAAGAAAAATAACATAAATAAGTTCTTCGTTTCAGAAGAAATTTTACCACAAACATTATCTGTTTTACAAACGCGTGCTACTCCAAAAGGAATAGAATTAGTTGTTGGCAATCACGAAACATTTGATTTCTCATCTGATTTCTTTGGTGCCATTTTACAATACCCAGGTAAATTTGGCCAAGTAACGGATTATACTGGTTTTATTGCAAATGCACATAGTAAAGAAATAAAAGTAGCCGTAGCAGCAGATCTTTTATCATTAGCAAAACTGACTCCTCCAGGAGAAATGGGAGCTGATGTTGTGGTAGGAACTTCACAACGTTTTGGTATTCCAATGGGATACGGTGGTCCTCACGCAGCTTATTTTGCTACTAAAGAAGAACACAAACGCTCCATGCCAGGAAGAATCATTGGTGTAACCATTGATGCCAATGGAAATCGTGCCTTGAGAATGGCTTTAGGAACTCGTGAGCAACATATCAAACGTGAAAAAGCCACTTCAAACATTTGTACAGCACAAGTATTATTGGCCGTTATGGCAGGAATGTATGCTGTATATCACGGTCCAAAAGGACTAAAATACATCGCTAATAAAGTACACGCTTCTGCAGTAACCTTGGCGGAAGCCCTAAATCAATTAGGCGTTTACCAAACCAACACTGCTTTCTTTGATACACTTTTGGTAAAAGCAGATGCTGCGAAAGTGAAAGCTGTAGCAGAGAAAAATGAAGTAAACTTCTTCTATGTAGACAACGAAACGATTTCGATTGCATTGAACGAAACCACTTCATTAGCAGATTTAAACCAAATAGTAAGCATTTTTGCGGAAGCATTAGGAAAGTCAAATGTGCAAATTGATCAATTTGCAAATGAAACAATGGTTCCCGAAAACTTAGAAAGAACTTCAACTTTCTTACAACACGAAGTATTCAATAACCATCATTCTGAAAGCCAGTTGATGCGTTATATCAAAAAATTAGAGCGTAAAGATTTGTCATTGAATCATTCCATGATTTCTTTAGGTTCTTGTACCATGAAATTGAATGCCGCAGCCGAAATGTTGCCGTTATCGATGGCCAATTGGAACAGCATTCACCCGTTTGCTCCTATTGAACAAGCAGAAGGGTACCAAATCATGCTAAAAAAACTAGAACAACAATTGAACGTAGTTACTGGGTTTGCTGGCACAACTTTGCAACCTAATTCAGGAGCGCAAGGCGAATATGCTGGTTTAATGACCATCAGAGCCTACCATTTATCAAGAGGAGACAACCACAGAAATGTGTGTTTAATTCCTTCATCGGCACACGGAACCAACCCAGCATCGGCAGCGATGGCAGGAATGGATATAATTGTAACCAAAACTACTCCAGAAGGAAATATTGATGTTGAAGATTTACGCGCTAGAGCCATTGAATTCAAAGATCGCTTGTCTTGCTTAATGGTAACCTACCCTTCTACACATGGTGTTTTTGAAAGTTCGATCATAGAAATTACCAATTTAATCCACGAAAATGGCGGATTAGTCTATATGGATGGTGCGAATATGAATGCGCAAGTAGGATTAACTAATCCTGCTACTATTGGCGCTGACGTTTGTCACTTGAATTTACACAAAACGTTTGCCATTCCTCACGGAGGTGGAGGACCTGGTGTTGGACCAATTTGTGTTAACGAGAAACTGGTACCATTTTTACCCACAAATCCAATTATTCCAACAGGAGGAAATCAAGCCATTTCAGCCATTTCAGCAGCACCTTACGGATCAGCTTTGGTGTGCTTGATTTCGTATGGATACATTTCGATGTTGGGTTCAGAAGGATTAACCAATGCTACAAAATATGCTATTTTGAATGCCAATTATATGAAAGCGCGTTTAGAGTCACATTACCCTGTTTTATATTCCGGTGAAATGGGAAGAGCCGCTCACGAAATGATTTTGGATTGTCGTGCTTTCAAACAACAAGGTATTGAAGTAACTGATATTGCAAAACGTTTGATGGATTATGGTTTTCACGCACCGACGGTTTCTTTCCCAGTAGCAGGAACTTTGATGATTGAACCAACTGAATCGGAAGATGTAGCAGAATTAGATCGTTTTTGCGATGCAATGATTGCTATCCGAAAAGAAATTGCAGCTGCAACTGCTGACAATCACAATACGGTTTTGCACAACGCACCACATACACAAGCAATGCTTACCGCTGATGTTTGGAATTTCCCATACACTAGAGAACAAGCCGCTTTTCCATTGAAATACATATCAGAAAATAAATTTTGGCCAAGCGTGCGTCGTGTAGATGACGCCTACGGAGATCGAAATTTAGTATGTTCTTGTGCCCCAATTGAAGCGTATATGTAAATTGATATACGAAGTACGAGCTTAGATACAAAGAGGAAGGTTTCAAGTGTCATTCTGAATTGATTTCAGAATACTTGAAACCTTTTTCATACTCAGAAATTAGGATTTTAATCCGTTGATTACAATTGAAATCGTATAACTTTATACTTTAATTTTTCCAAAATGAAAGACATTCAAACACCAGAAGAAATATATACCATAGTAGACGAATTTTACAAAAAATTATTGGCAGACGAAAAAATTAGTTACATCTTCACCGATGTGGTCAAAATAAAACTAGAAGAGCATTTGCCAATTTTGGTTACTTTTTGGTCTCAAGCTATTTTAGGAACGGGTGGCTATGTGAATAATTTAACGCAAATTCATTTGGACGTTAATGCAAAATCGTATTTATCCAAAGAACTATTTGACATTTGGCTCATTCACTTTGAAGCAGCTATCAACGAGAACTTTGAAGGATTCAATTGTGAACGAATGAAGAACCAAGCTCATAATTTATCGACCATTATGCAAATAAAAATTGCGCAACAAGAAAAATAACTATCATATTGTCATTTTTCAAAGGTTTTTATTAAAAAATTGATAATAAATTGGTTTCGATTGCTTTTTACTGCAATTATTTCGAATAAAAACGATAAATTCGTACTATAATATAGTACTTTATGAATATCAAAATAAGCGGAATAGGAAGTTATATTCCTGAAAAAAGTGTAAGCAATACTGATTTTTCTGAACATGTTTTTTTAAATGAGGACGGAAGTCCATTTGGATATCCAAACGAAGTAGTTGTCAACAAATTCAAGAGCATCACTGGAATTGAAAACAGACGCTATGCTAACGACCAATACACCTCATCAGATTTGGGTTATTTTGCTGCAAAACGCGCCATTGAAAACGCCAATATAGACCCTGAAACGATTGATTATATCATTTTCGCACACAACTTTGGCGACGTAAAACACGGCACCATCCAATCGGATATGTTGCCTAGTTTAGCTACAAGAGTAAAACACAAATTGCAAATTCAGAATCCAAAATGTGTGGCCTATGACCTTCTTTTTGGTTGTCCTGGTTGGATTGAAGGTGTTTTGCAAGCTAATGCTTTCATCAAGTCAGGTATGGCAAAACGTTGTTTAGTCATTGGAAGCGAAACTTTATCTAGAGTAGTAGATGACCACGACAGGGATTCTATGATTTATTCGGATGGAGCTGGCGCTGCTATCTTAGAAGCCTCAAATGATGAAAGTGGAATGTTATCTTACGAAAGTGCCACTTTTGCAAATGACGAAGCCGGTTATTTATTCTTTGGAAAATCCTACAATCCTGATTTAGATCCCGACACTAAATACATCAAAATGTATGGTCGAAAAATCTACGAATTTGCTTTAAGCAATGTACCATCAGCGATGAAAAGTTGTTTAGACAAAAGCGGTTTAAATATTGACGATGTGAAAAAAATATTGATCCATCAAGCGAATGAAAAAATGGACGAAGCTATTGTACATCGCTTCTACAAACTATATAAAAAAACGCCTCCAAAAGACGTTATGCCGATGAGTATTCACGATTTAGGAAATAGCAGTGTAGCTACCGTTCCAACTCTTTTTGACCAAGTACTTCAAGGTAAAATTGAAAATCAAGAAATCAACAAAGGAGATATTTTAATCTTCGCTTCGGTTGGAGCAGGAATGAATATCAATGCCTTTGTGTACCGATATTAATTACAATTTTCACTATATAAAAATTCGCAGTTTACGCCATAAGCTGCGAATTTATTATTTTTATCATTCTCTTTAAAAGTTTAAAATTCAAAACTTTATTTATCTTTGTTGCTTTAACAAAATCGGACGCAATTTTAAACCGTTCCTCACCAAAAATATGTACGAAAAAACGTTTCCAAATAAAAGATTCAAACACACATTAGAATTTTTACAAAAACACATTGCTACTTCAGAAACTATTTTTGATTTAGGTGTTCCCAATCCTTTTTCAAAAATTATGATTGAAAATGGATATACCGTAAAAAATACTACTGGAGAAGATTTAGACAACAATCAAGACGCGCTACAAAACGAAAATTACACTGTTTTTACTGCGTTTGAAATTTTCGAACATTTATTAAATCCGTACACTATTTTACAAAACATAAAGTCAGATAAATTATTAATTTCAATTCCGCTTCGTTTGTGGTTTTCTCCTGCTTATCGCAGCAAAACAGACATGTGGGACAGACATTATCACGAATTTGAAGATTGGCAATTGGATTGGTTATTAGAAAAAACAGGTTGGAAAATTATTGCACGTGAAAAATTCACACATCCTGTAAAAAAGATTGGATTTAGGCCTTTGTTGCGTTTCTTTACGCCAAGATATTATATCGTTTATGCGGAGAAAGTGAAAAGTAATTAGTAAATAGTGATTAGTCAAATGAAATTCTATATAATAATTCCTTCTCATAACGAAGCAGAATTTATCGCTTTAACATTGCAGTCTCTGGTAGGTCAAACTGTACTTCCAACAAAAGTGGTAGTGGTTAATGATAATTCGACAGACAGTACGCCTGAAATTATTTTATCTTATGCTGAAAAGTATCCTTGGATTTCATTGGTTACCAAAACTTCTGGTGCAATTCATTTACCAGGAAGTAAAGTAATCCAAGCCTTTCAAAAAGGATTGGAATCTATTGACGAAGACTATGATTTGATTGTAAAAGCCGATGCCGATTTGATTTTTCCTACAAATTATTTTGAAACAATTATTCAACATTTTCAATCCGATGCAACAATTGGAATGGTAGGCGGTTTTTGTTATGTAGAAAAAAACGGCGAATGGATTTTGGAAAATTTAACCGATAAAGATCACATTCGTGGTGCTTTGAAAGCGTATAGAAAAGCAACTTTTAAACAAATTGGTGGTTTAAGAGCACAAATGGGATGGGATACTGTGGACGAGTTATTGTGTAAATTTTATAATTGGAAAATAGTTACTGATGAAAGTTTGCATGTAAAACACTTAAAACCAACAGGAGCTAATTACAACAAAACGGCACGTTATAAACAAGGTGAGGCATTTTACACTTTAGGCTATGGTTTTATAATTACTGCGATAGCTTCTTTAAAATTAGCCATCCGAAAAGGCAAACCCTTTTTATTTATTGATTACTTAATTGGTTTTTGGAAAGCCAAATTAGCCAAAAAGCCTTTATTAGTGAACTCTGAACAAACGCAATTTATTAGAAAATACAGATTTCAAAAAATGAAAGACAAATTATTTCGCTAATTGAAATAGTAAAAAACTCCTACTTGAATTCAGCTAAAGCCATTACATTTTTTGTAATTTAGCCCATATTTTAAAATTATGATGCTCCTTAAATATTTATCACAAATAGGCCGCTATTTCTTGATGTTAAAAGACATGTTCAACAGACCCGTAAAATGGAGTGTGATGAAACAATTAATACTAAAAGAAATTGACGACTTGATTATTGATTCCTTAGGCATTGTATGCTTTATTTCTTTTTTCGTTGGAGGCGTTGTAGCCATCCAAACAGCCTTAAATTTAACCAATCCTTTAATTCCAAGATACTTAATTGGATTTGCCACAAGACAATCTGTAATTTTAGAATTTGCTCCTACCTTTATTTCAATAATTATGGCAGGGAAAATGGGTTCTTTTATTACTTCAAGTATTGGAACTATGCGAGTGACTGAACAAATCGATGCTCTAGAAGTAATGGGAGTCAATTCATTAAATTATTTAGTATTCCCAAAAATTGTTGCGCTTTTCTTATACCCATTTATCATTGGCATTGCGATGTTTTTAGGGATTTTTGGAGGTTATTTAGCTGCTGTATATGGAGGATTTGCTTCTCAAGCTGAATTTATAGATGGTATTCAAATCAACTTCATCCCATTCCATATTACTTATGCCTTTATAAAAACATTGTCCTTTGCTTTTATCTTAGCTACAATCCCCTCTTTTCATGGTTATTATATGAAAGGTGGAGCACTTGAAGTAGGAAAAGCAAGTACCGTTTCCTTTGTATGGACATCAGTTGTAATTATTCTCCTAAACTATATTCTCACCCAAATTTTGTTAAGCTAATGATTGAAGTTAAAAATATTGAGAAACGATTTGGAGATCAAAAAGTACTAAAAGGTATTAGTACCACTTTTGAAGCAGGAAAAACGAGTTTAGTTATTGGTCAAAGTGGGTCAGGTAAAACAGTTTTTATAAAATCACTCTTAGGCATTCACGAGATTGACAAAGGTACTATTGCTTTCAATGACCGAATCTACGGAAAAATGAATAAAGATGAAAAGCGTGAACTCCGAAGTGAAATTGGCATGGTATTTCAAGGAAGCGCATTGTTTGACAGTTTGACTGTAGAAGAAAATATTGGTTTTCCACTAAAAATGTTCACCAATAAGACTCCGAAAGAAATCAAAGAACGTGTTGATTTTGTGATTGAACGTGTTAATCTTGTCGAAGCACATCATAAAAAGCCTTCCGAAATTTCTGGAGGGATGCAAAAACGTGTAGCGATTGCTCGTGCTATTGTAAACAATCCAAAATACCTATTTTGTGACGAACCTAACTCTGGTTTAGATCCGAAAACTGCCACTGTAATTGATAATTTGATTCAAGAAATTACTCGAGAATACAATATTACTACAGTAATTAATACGCATGATATGAACTCAGTAATGGAAATTGGAGAGAAAATCGTTTTTCTCAAAAAGGGATTAATTGCTTGGGAAGGAACTAAAGAAGAAATTTTCAGAACCGACAATAAAGCTGTGGTTGATTTTGTGTATTCTTCTAATTTATTTAAAAAAGTAAGAGAAGCTGTTCTAAACGGACATTAATTCGTTTTCAAAAGTTCCACTTCGGCATTCGGATTGAACAAATAGGTTTTACCTGTACTAATTTCCAAACATTCGAATCGTTTGGTTCTCACTGCTATTTTTTTAAAAATCTTACCATTTGAAATTCGAAAAACACTTCCATACGGAATTTCAAAAACATAATTTTTATCATTTTGTTGATCAAATTGTTTTAACGCCAATGACAAAGTAGTATCCGTATCACTACTTGCTGATGGATTTTTAAAATGCCTTGCCAATAATGGCAATAAGTGGTGAGGAAAAATTTCTGGTCGAATAAACGGTACCATTAAACGTTGAAAAGTATATTTCCATTCATGGCCATGTGGTTTAATAGCACGCCCAAATTTCTCAAAGGCAACGAGATGCGAAATTTCATGAATCAACGTAATTAAAAATTTATATTGATTGAGACTTGCATTTACAGTAATTTCATGCTTCCCACTCATTCCTCTTCTATAATCGCCATGACGGGTTTGCCGCTCATTTACAATTTTGAGATGCACCTGATGCGTCACAATTAATTCAAAGACGGATTTAACAGCGTGTTCTGGTATATATCTAGCTAAGGTTTCACTCAAAACTAAACGAATTTAAGGATTAGATGAAGATACTTGTAATACTTTACCGTTATAATATTGATTTCCTGTAAGTGTGAAATCAACTATGTACTTGGCCATATCAGCTGCTGAAATTGGGGCTTGATACCCCGGAAAAGCTTCTGCTAACATTTCGGTTTGAACAGCTCCAAGTGCCAAAACATTAAACGCAATTCCTTGCTCTTTGTACTCTTCGGCTAACAATTCAGACAAGGTTATTACGGCTCCTTTACTAGAACTATAAGCAGCCAAACCTGCAAATTTTAAACTCCCTTGAATACCACCCATCGAGCTGATAGTAACTACATGACTTCCTTTTTGCAAATACGGTAAGGCTACACGAGTCAAATTAGCCACCCCAAAAACATTTACTTTATAAATGCTTTCAAAATCAGCTTGCGAAGTTTCAGAAAAAGGTTTCAACAACAAACTCCCTGCATTATGAACTATCGCATCAACCTGTTTCCAAGTCGATGACAAATAATCGGTTACTTTTTGTAAATCAGATTCAATCGCTAAATCAACTGACAGACAACTAATGTTTTCATTACCTAAAAGCACTTGAGGAATTGTTCTTGAAATAGCCAATACACGATGCCCTTTTGCCGCAAACTGCAATGCTAATTCTAAACCTATACCTCTACTCGTTCCCGTAATTATAATGTTCTTCATGTATGCAAAAGTAACCTATTTAGCTTAAATTTATTAAAAATAATACCGTTTAAATGCTTCCATAGCGGTGTATTCTGCTAAACCCAAATCATTGTATCGATCTGCCGTCTTCTTTGTTCTTTCTTCTACTCTAACCCAAAATTCCCTTGAATCTTCTCCTTGGAACATTACATTGTCTTTTTGTGATTGATGGTAAAAAATAGCTTTACGTTTTCTCAACACTTGGTCTTCACTCATAGGAACAGCCATTTCAATTTCTTGTGGCTCCCATTCGTGCCAAGCTCCTCGATACAACCAAACCCAACAATCATTCATAAACGATTTTGTTTTCAATTGCTCAATTGCTTTAAAAATGGCATCCAAACATACTTTATGTGTACCATGCGGATCAGCTAAATCTCCCGCAGCGTAGATTTGATGAGGTTTAATCGCAGTAATTATATCTGTAATTATAGTGATATCCTGTTCTGCAAGAGCATTCTTTTTAACTGTACCCGTTTCATAAAAAGGCATGTCTAGAAAATGAACTTGCTCATCTGGAATACCAAAAAATCGTGTAGCACCTAAAGACTCTTTTCTACGAATTTGCCCTTTTACTTTTCGAATCAACAATTCATTTTGTCGATCTATTTTTTTAGTCTGCAAAGCTTGAACGATTCCTTTAAAATCAGAATTAGTATCTGGAAATATAGACAAGGCTACCTCAGCATAACGCAAGGCTTCTTCATCTGAAACCGCAATATTACCTGAAGTTTGATACGCTACATGCACCTCATGCCCTTGCTCTACCAATCGATCAAAAGTACCTCCCATCGAAATTACATCGTCATCGGGATGCGGACTAAAAATAAGTACTCTTTTCTTAGCTGGCAAAGCTCTTTCAGGACGGTTACTATCATCAGCATTGGGCTTCCCTCCTGGCCAACCTGTAATGGTATGTTGCAATTTATTGAACATTTTAATATTCAAATCATACGCTACTCCTTCTTCTGCTAATAGACCAGACATTCCAAAATCATTATAATCCTTGTCATTTAATTTCAAAACAGGCTTGTTTACTTTTTCGCAAAGCCAAACAATAGCACTGCTTTTTAATGCCTCAGTCCAAACACAAGAAGACACTAACCAAGGTGTTTTAATCCGTGTTAATTGAGAAGCTGCCTCTTTATCCAATACAAATGTAGCATTGGGATGTTCTTGAAGATAGGTCGCAGGAACTTGTGAAGAAATTTCACCTTCAATCGTTTCTTGAATTACTGAAGCCTTATTTTCTCCCCAAGCCAAAAGCACAATTCGTTTTGCTTTTTTGATGGTTCCTATTCCCATGGTAATAGCACGTCTAGGCACATTATTTATTCCTAAAAAAGACGGAGCGGCATCGACTCTGGTAATATGTGCCAAAGTAATACTTCGAGTTCCTGAATTAGCATGTGAACCTGGCTCATTAAAACCAATATGTCCTGTTCGCCCAATGCCCAGCAATTGAAAATCTAGGCCTCCAGCAGCTAAAATGGCGGCATCATATTCCATACAAAATTGGTCTACATTTTCAGAAACAACCATTCCGTCTGGAATGTGTATGTTTTTTGGATCAATATCTATATGTTTAAAAAGATGATCGTACATAAAGTAATGGTAGCTCTCTATATCTTCTCTATCCATTGGATAGTATTCATCTAAATTAAATGTAATCACATTATGAAAACTCAAGCCTTCCTCTATGTGCAATCGAATTAATTCTTCATATACCTTTACTGGGGAAGATCCAGTAGCCAAACCTAAAACACAGGTAGTGTTTTGTTTTTGCTTTAGTAATATTAAATCAGCTATCTCTCTAGCTACCAGCTTAGAACCAATCACAGAAGAATCAATAATTACATTGTGAATTTTTTCAAATCGAGTAGATTCAAATTGACCTGGAGCTTTATACGAAATCACACTACAAGGAGGGGCATTATTTTGCATTTTTATTTTTTTATTTTCACTTCGAACTAGACACAAGTAAGTAGTCATTCCCTACCAAAGATAATTATTTAATTCAAAAAATAAGACCCCTATTAATCTGCCAAAACAGCTCTTGAAATTACAATTTTCTGAATCTCAGAAGTACCTTCATAAATCTGGGTAATTTTTGCATCACGCATCAAACGTTCCACATGGTATTCTTTTACATAGCCATTCCCACCATGAATTTGAACAGCTTCTACTGCAGTATCCATAGCTACTTGCGAAGCAAATAATTTTGCCATAGCGCCACTAATATCATAATTATGGTGATTGTCTTTATCCCAAGCCGATTTCAAACACAAATGGCGTGCGGCTTCAATACTTACTGCCATATCGGCTAATTTAAAAGCGATGGCTTGGTGGTTACAAATTTCTGTACCAAAAGCTTTTCGTTCTTTCGAATATTTTAATGCTAATTCATATGCCCCAGAAGCTATTCCTAAGGCCTGAGAAGCTATTCCAATGCGCCCACCAGCTAGCGTTTTCATCGCAAACTTAAACCCAAAACCTTCTTCCCCAATGCGATTCGTTTTAGGCACTTTAACATCGGAGAACATTAAAGAATGAGTATCTGAACCTCTGATTCCCATTTTTTGTTCTTTTGGACCAATAGCAAAACCCGGCATGTCTTTGGTCATAATCAAAGCATTAATTCCTTTACTTTTTTTAGCAATGTCCGTTTGTGCAATTACAATATAAAAAGAGGCCGTATTCCCATTGGTTATCCAATTTTTGGTTCCGTTGACTAAATAGTAATCGCCCATATCGATGGCGGTTGTTCTTTGCGAAGTAGCATCACTACCCGCTTCTGGTTCGCTCAAACAGAAAGCACCATGAATTTCACCCGAAGCCAATTTAGGCAACCATTCTTGTTTTTGTTCTTCGGTACCAAACGTTTGCAAACCCCAACAAACCAAAGAATTATTTACTGACATCACCACCGAAGCCGAGGCATCTACTTTAGAAATTTCTTCCATTGCCAGCACATACGAAATCGTATCGAGTCCACTTCCTCCATATTTCGGATCTACCATCATACCCATAAAACCCAATTCTCCCATCTTCTTGACTTGTTCTGCGGGAAAAATTTGTTTTTCATCTCGTTCAATTACACCTGGTAATAATTCATTTTGAGCAAAATCACGCGCCGCTTGTTGAATCATCTTATGTTCTTCGGTCAGACTAAAATTCATAATAATATAAAATAAATAGGTTGATTTGTTATAAAAATACAATCAAAGATACTTTTTAAAACGGAATTTTAGCATTTAATATTCAAAAAATAAGTATTGAAACTGCAACTATTTCTTTTCTCTCTTGACAATTTTTAGTACATTTCGGCGTTTTTAAAAAGTCTTATACCATTAAACAAAACACATGAGTTTTACTCCTTCTACAGACCAAAAAAAATCCTTAGCATTTTCGCTGCTTATCTATGCCGCAATGTTGTTGATTTTATTTTTCATCCGATTTTGGCCACCATCTAATTTGGCAGAGCTAACCGGTGGAGGTGGCGGAGGTGTTTCTGTTAATTTTGGAGACAGTGATTTAGGTTCGGGCAACAATTACAAAAGTGAGGTACTTGAAGTCCAAAATCAAGTAAGAGAAAAACCGACAGCAGCTACTCCAGAAGAGGCCGTTATCGCACAAGAAAATAGTACGGAAGAAAGTGTTGTGATTCCGAAAAAAGAAAAAACAGAGCAAAAAACAACCGTAGCCAAAGAAGAAGCCAAACCTGAAGTTGTAAAACCTAAAGTGGCCAACACAACCAACGACGCCTTATCTAGTCTTTTAAAAGGATCTAATAAAGGAGGGGATGGCGATGACAAAACTGCAGGAAACAAAGGAAAGTCAAATGGAAGTTTGAGCGCTACAAGTTATTATGGAAACGGTGGTTCTGGAGGAGGAACTGGTGGCGGTAATGGTACTGGAAACGGAATTGGCAATGGCAGCGGTTATGGAGCAGGCTCTGGTGGTGGCTCAGGAAATGGAATTGGAGGCGGCTATTCATTAGGCAATCGAAAAGCAATTTCTAAGCCTGCACCTAAATATACGTGTAACGAAGAAGGAAAAGTAGTCGTAGAGGTTTCAGTAGATCGAAACGGAAGAACGGTCAGCGCCATAGCAGGAATTAAAGGAACTACTAATACTGCCAAATGTTTATTAGAACAAGCTAAATTAGCCGCAATGAATACCAAATGGGATGCTAGTAATGAAGCTCCCGAAAAACAGGTAGGAAAAATTGTTTACAATTTCAATTTAAATTAAACGTATCAAAATAAAAAGCCCCTTGATTCATTATGAATCAAGGGGCTTTTTGATATATAACGCTCCCTTATTTAGGGCTCGTGGCAATCACAAATTTCAAATTGTTTCGAACACCAATTTGCAACACATCCACTAAATCTTGTACTTGTAAATTAAACGGAATTCGCACCACGACCGTTTGGTCTTTTTCCCCATTCATTTTTGACATTAATGTACTCTCTAAAGCCTCAAAAGCAACAGGCTCTTTGTCAATATAGAATTTTTTATCTTCTGTAACTGATAAGCTAATGAATTGTTTGTTCGTTTTTTCATTGGCTTGCGCTTTTGGCAAGGTCATTTTAATTACATTAGGATTGGCTAAGGTAGAAATGATAAGAAAAAACAACAATAAAAAAAACATAATATCACTCAGTGACGAGGTCGCCACTTCAGCATGAAATCTTCTTTTACGCTTAATAGACATACTTATACTTTTTGAATAATATTGACAAATTCTAAAATTTGTTTCTGAACCTTCAAGGCAAAATGATCAATTTTACCATTCAACAAGTGATAAGCACTATACGCAATAATACCTACAACAAGACCCGAACCACTACTAATCATTTTTTCGTACAAACCTTCAGAAATATTTCCAATACTGATATTTTCAGTTACCGAAATACTATAAAAAATCTTAATCACTCCAGAAATTGTTCCAATAAATCCTAATGTAGGTGCAATACCCGCAATCAAACCTAAATGTCCCAAACGGCTTTCCATTTGAGCAATTTCGATATCGGCAGCACGGTCCATATTCGATTCAATTTCGGCAATAGGTCTTCCAATTACCAAAATTCCTTCTTTCAATATATTTCCAGATGCCGAATTACTTCTTTCAACAATGCTTCTCGCCAAATCCAAATTTCCTAAATGCAATTGATCACGTACATCTATCATCAAACGACTGTCAATAGCAGAAGCTTTACTTATATATAAGTAACGTTCAATAATTACATAAATAGTATAGAACAATAAAATAGCAATAGGAATCAAAAAGAAACCTCCTTTAAATATAAACTCTAATACCGAGATTTCGTTATTGGTAGCGATTTTTTCAACCACCACATTAGAGGCAGCATTAGCAAGGGTGTCAGACTGTAATTGTAGTAAACTAAACATATATTATTCTTGTTTTTTAGGCTTTAATTCTAAAATTTGTTTGAAATTTGCAATAAAGATACTTTTCGATGCAATAGTAAACTAAAAAAATCGAAAAATATTTTAAACAATTACTTTTTTTTCAAAAAAAATGAACTATCCAGAAACATTAAATTGGCTCTTTAATCAACTCCCGATGTACCAACTTCAGGGGGCTTCGGCATATAAAAAAGACTTAACCAATGTCCATGTACTCATGGATTATTTGGGGCATCCCGAAAACCAATTGCAATGCATTCATGTAGCAGGAACTAATGGCAAAGGCTCTAGTTCACACATGCTCGCTTCTGTTCTTCAAGAAGCAGGATATAAAGTAGGCTTGTATACTTCACCTCATCTAAAAGACTTTAGGGAGCGCATCAAAATTAATGGAGTAATGATTTCGGAAGACTTTGTTTGCGATTTCGTCAACCAACACCAATCATTTTTTGAAGCCAACGACATGAGTTTCTTCGAAATGAGCGTTGGATTGGCTTTTGATTATTTTGCCAAAGAAAAAATAGACATTGCCATCATTGAAGTTGGAATGGGAGGACGATTGGATGCGACTAACATTATTACGCCTTTAGTTTCGGTAATTACCAATATTGGTTTAGACCACACGCAATTCTTGGGAACTACTCTAGCGGCAGTTGCAACAGAAAAAGCAGGAATCATCAAACACAATATTCCAGTAGTCATTGGCGAATACACTCCAGCAACCCAGCCAGTTTTTTTAGCTACAGCCAAAGCCATGCAAAGTGACCTCTACTTTGCTTCTGATTTGATTGCAACTACGTACCCTTCCGATTTGATTGGCGATTACCAAATTCACAATAAAAAAACAGTCCTACAAACCCTTACCGTTTTAAATCAATATACTTCCTTCCAGACTACCGAATCAGATTGGAAAATAGGCTTATCTCAAGTGGTAAAGAACACAGGTTTACAAGGGCGCTGGCAACAGTTAGGCGAATCTCCCAAAATAATTTGCGATACGGCACATAACACGCATGGACTCACTATTGTTTTAAAACAAATCCAAAAAGAATCTTTTGACCAACTCCATTTCGTTTTAGGAGTAGTAAATGATAAAGATTTGGACGAAATACTCCCTTTATTTCCAAAAAATGCGATTTATTATTTTTGCAAACCCAATATTCCCCGCGGACTTGAAGCTGGTGTTTTATCCAAAAAAGCGAGCTTGTTTGGACTAAACGGAGAAATATATAATTCTGTTTCAGATGCTTACGCCAAAGCCAAACAAAATGCACAGCCTTCTGATTTTATCTACGTAGGCGGAAGTACTTTTGTAGTTGCAGAAATTTTATAATTTTTTTCTTTTTTTTCTTGCAAATACAAAAAACAGGTGTATATTTGCACTCGCAATAAGGGAATGAAAATTTACAAATTGCAATCGGGCGATTAGCTCAGCTGGTTCAGAGCACCTCGTTTACACCGAGGGGGTCGGGGGTTCGAACCCCTCATCGCCCACAACACAAAACTCCTTAAAAAATTAAGGAGTTTTTTTTTATGTTTTCTACTCACTTTCTGTAGTAAATTAAAAGCCCACCTTTTTGTTAGCATTTTTTATTAGTAACTTTGGCAAAAATTCAAGCTGAATGGAACTACAACACTCCTAAATGTAAGAATAGACTAAAAAAACTACAACAATCAACAACTAATAGTATTAAATAATGTCACCAATCACAACAAAAAAAAGCATTCCTAACGGAGTTATGTTGAACGCCTATCCCGATAGCATTGGACACAATCTAAAGGACATTGTCAGCATGCTGCAACTGCCCGAGTTCAAGAATACTTTTTCTCTTTTTTATGTATTACCTACCTTTTTCAATAGTGACTTAGACAGAGGTTTCTCTATTATCAATTACGATATCAACGAAGAATTAGTATCAAAACAAGATATTGAAGCCTTAAAAGAATTGAATATCCAATTGAAATTTGACATCGTTTTAAATCACTTGTCGGTAGCCTCTCCTCAATTTAAAGATTTAATTGCTCACGGAGATCAATCAAAATACAAAGACTTTTTTATTGATTGGAACGAATTCTGGAAAGGCAACGGAACGCTTGGAGAAGATGGCATCATTGTTCCTAATAAAGAATATTTAGACAAACTGTTTATGCGAAAATCAGGTTTACCTATTTTAAAAATAGTATTCCCTGACGGACAAGAAAGACCTTATTGGAACACTTTTTACCAAAAAATAACGTTTCAAAAAATAACTGTTTCTGATTTACAATCACTCAATATCACTCCTGAAGAAGCGAATGCTATTTGTGATAAAATAAATCACGCTATTGACGAAAACCAAGACATTCAAAGTCTTGATTTAGGCAGCAATGCACAACTCCATACCGAAGTTCTGAAAATCGTAAACAACAAACGCGAGTATTTAGGGCAAATGGATGTGAACGCTCAATCGCCTTTAGTTTGGGAATTTTACGAAGAGGTTTTGGCCAAAGTAGCGAGTTACGGCGGACAAATCCTACGATTAGATGCCTTTGCTTATTTGCACAAAGCTATTGGTGAAAGCAATTTTTTCAACAAGCCTGGTACTTGGGAGTATTTGGCACGAATCAATGATATTGCTCAAAGAAATAACTTGGAATTATTACCTGAAATTCATGCCGAATACGGTTTGCATTTGCACGAAGAAGTAGCCAAAGAGGGTTATGCCATTTACGACTTCTTCCTGCCAGGATTGTGTATTCACGCTATTGAAAAAGAAACCAACAAAGCCATTCTAACTTGGGCAAAAGAAATTGTTGCCAAAGGATTGAAAACGGTAAATATGCTGGGTTGTCACGACGGAATTCCTGTTTTAGACTTAAAAGGAAAAGAAGTGAATGGGGTGTACCAAAAAGGATTATTAGAAGACAACGAAATCGAAGAATTGATGAACCTTATCATTGAACGCGGTGGTTTGGTGAAAAATTTATACGGTGCCGACGGTAAAAAAATCTCATATTACCAAGTTAATGCGACGTACTTTAGTGCTTTGGGCGAAAACGAACAAAAGTTAGCCTTAGCCAGAGCTATCCAACTCTTTATGCCGGGAATCCCTCAAATTTGGTATTTGGATATTTTTGCGGGTGCCAATGATTACGCGGGTGTTGAGAAAGCAGGCAAAGACGGTCATAAAGAAATCAACCGAACTACATTGAGCCTAGAAAATATTCAAGAAGGACTGAAAAAAGAAGTGGTGCTAAAACAATTGGATATGCTCCGTCTTCGCAATACTTCTAAAGCATTCTCAGGAACTTTAGAATTTGGAGTAGCTGCTGAAAATGAATTGAATCTAATTTGGAGAAACGAAGAGGAATTTGCACAATTGAATGCCAATCTTACAACGCACGAATTCTCAATTCAATATAGCGATTCTGGAGAAGTGAAAACTTTATAATTTACTTTCCCCTTTAAATTGAACCATAAAAAAACTCCTTAAGAAATTAAGGAGTTTTTTATTTAGAGTTATGCCTTCAACCACAATACATCATACGCGCTTATGAAAGTACTTTGATGAATTGTTATTCGACTATCTGTAATTAAGTCATGAAGTTCCGTATAATCGTTTGTTCCAAAAATATCTTTTTCAAAAACCGTATCAAATTCAGAGAAATTCGCAATTACATACACTATTCCGCCTTGTTGATCTGATTTTTTGTACACTAGCAAATGACTGTTGGCACAGTCTATAAATTGCAAATCATTATCATCTGAAAAAGCGGGAGTTTGTTTCCGAATCGCAATTAATTTCTTCAACTGATTGTATACCTGAGTGGGTACAAAATTAGAAGAAGATAATTCCTCAACTACTTCCCAATTCATTGGTGAACGGTGCAACCAACGGTTGTCGTACTTTTTACTTTTGTCTTCTAAATAAGCATAATTATTAGGCGTCGCAATTTCATCACCGCTATAAATCATTGGCAAACCACCCAAAGATAAAATAATAGCGTGTTGCAAATTAATTCGTTTTACGGCCAAATAAATTTCATTACCATTGTTTTCACTTACTGCCTTTTCTAGACCACACAGAGCAGCCAACGACCCCGAAATTCGGGCTTTACCCGTTTCTGGCTCAGTCATAAAACGCTGTCCTAAAGCAGCACTTCCGTTGAATCCATCACAGAAATATTGCAAAATATACAAACGATGCGCTAAGCTATCCAATCCTAATTCTTTCACTAACGCATCATCAAATCCCAACCCAATATCATCGTGACAACGTGCATAGTTAATCCAAGTGGTATTACGAGGTTTGACAGGCACTGCTTTCATTGATTTTTTAATCAATTCGGTACTTCGAGTAGCCATTGCCTCCCAGCTTAGTGCCATAAAATTAGCATTGTAAGCAATATCACATTCATCTCCCGCAGCAATTCCCTCACCAAAATATTTGATAATTTCTTCTGGCTGCACAATTGCTTCGGCAATATACGCTACCCCTGGCGCTACGATTTGACCACATAATTTAAACAGCTGTAATAGAATATGAACTTCGGGTAAATTCTGATTGTATTTACCAATTTCTTTCCACATAAAAGCTACCGCATCCAAACGAAAAACATCAATTCCTTTGTTAGACCAATACAACATTGTATCAATCATTTCGACTAAGACCATTGGATTTTTATAATTTAAATCCCATTGATAGCCATAAAACAAAGTCATCACCCATTGATTACTTTGAGGCAAATAACTGAAATTTCCAGGCGCTGTGTCTGGAAAAATCTCAGTCATTGTTTTTTCATATTCGTCAGGTAAAGTACGGTCTGGGAAGAAATAGAAAAAATCTTTGTATTTGGGATGTCCTTTGCTTCCCTCTACTGCCCATTCATGATCGGATGCACAATGATTCAACACAAAATCCATCACCAAATTCATATCATTCTTTTGGAATTCGGCTACCAAAGATTCAAAATCGTCCATGGTTCCAAATTTTGAATTTACTTTTCTATAATCACGGACAGCGTACCCTCCGTCATTTTCAAATTCAGGAACATCCAAAAAGGGCATTAAATGAATTGTATTGATTCCTAAATCTTTGAAATACGGAATTTTTTCTTTCAATCCATTGAAATCCTGATTAAAAAGGTCCACATACAACATCATCCCTACTATCTTCTCACTCGAATACCAATTAGGATGAGCCACCCGCTCTAAATCTCGATTTTTTTGATACGAAGAACGTTCCTCAAAATGCTTGACCAATGTAACTAACAAGTCCTGAAAGGCTTGTGCTCCATAAGGACTATCAGCATATAGTTGTTGGAACAAATCGGTTATAATAGGAAAATTAGCCCCCATTCGCAATTGGAAATTGGAATCCGTTATTTTATGCTCGTCCAAGAACTTTTTCAATTTTGATAACTTTTCAGCTTGTTGCATCCCTATAAACTTTTGATTAACCTTTATTGTATATAAATCGAATTGAAATATAATAAAAAAAGCATTTCCTATATAAAAACATTTAAAAAAATATTGATTCCAAAAAAATTAAGTTAATTTAATTACCAATCATACCAAAAAAAAGGGCTGTCTTTTCAGACAACCCTCTTTCAAATCATTAATTAGAGTGACATTACCAACCTTGGTGCAAACCAATTTTCAATACTTCTTCGTAACGTTCTTTATCGAACGAATATAAATTAGGCGCTTTGTGAGCTACATTACTTTTCTTCTCATCCAATTTGGTTAAAATCCCAATCGAAGTGATTTTTCGAAGAAAATTACGACGATCTAATTTTCTACCTAAAATAGTTTCATACAATCGTTGCAACTCTGGAATAGTAAATTTTTCGGGCAATAGATTATAACCTACGGGCATCAAATTCAACTCCATTCGCAGCGTTTCAAGTGCTTTATCAAAAATTTCTTTATGATCTAAAATCAATTCTGGCACAGCGTTATAATCAATCCATTCTACTATTTCGTTATTCCCTTCCGGCTGTGGAACGGCTTGCAAAAAGTCTACTAAGGCATAATAGCCTATAGTTACAAAACGATTCATATACCATTGCGCTTCTTCTAAAGGAATTCCAAAAAAATTCAAAATCTTCTGACTGGTCTCAGCTGGATTTCTATTGACTTGTCCAAAAGCAGCAAACTGTCTCAAGAAAATTCCTTTTAAACCAGTACGCCCATGCAATACATTCACCGCACCTTCATCTATACTTTCATCCTTACGAACAAATCCTCCAGGCAATGCCCATTGTTCGCTATATTTTGTTTTGATCAACAACACCTTCAATTGATTATCATGAAATCCAAAAATTACACAATCAATTGATAAACCTGGCTGTAAATTTTCTTTATTGGCTAAAACCCCTTTTAACATCTATTCAATTCTATTATTTCTCACTGTTAGTAATCATTCATTTTACTAATGAATTGGACGAATATACTATTTTAAACGGTAGTTCACAAAATTCGATTCAAAAAAAAATATCCAAAATTCGATTCAAAAACAAAAAAATATGTACATTGCGTCAAAATTACACAATAAGAATTTCATATTCACTATTAACTAACCGAATTATATTTTATTATGAAAAAAATCGCTTTACTGCTGATTGGGTTAACATTCACCATGCAAGCTCAAACACAAAATGTTGATTATTTAAAAAAGGCTAAAGAATTAGTCTCTAAAATGACTTTAGAAGAAAAAGCTTCTCTTTGTTCTGGAGAAACCGCTTGGTCAACTCAAGCCATCAAACGTTTAGGCATTCCTTCTATTTACATGACAGATGGACCTCATGGATTAAGAAAAGCAGAAGGATTTGATTTTACCAAAAGCGTTCCTTCTACTTGTTTCCCTACTGCTTCCAGCTTAGCTTCTTCTTGGGATCCAAAATTAGCACAAAAAATGGGAGAAGCCTTAGGAATTGAGGCACAAGCTAACGATGTTCAAATTCTTCTAGGCCCTGGAGTAAACATGAAACGTTCACCTTTAGGAGGAAGAAACTTCGAATATTTTTCGGAAGATCCAATTTTGGCTGGAAAAATAGCTATTAGTTTCATCAACGGTGTTCAAAGTCAAGGCGTAGGAACTTCTATGAAACACTTTGCTGCTAATAGCCAAGAATTTGAGCGTATGTCTAACAACTCTGTTGTAGATGAACGTACCTTGAACGAAATTTACTTTCCTGCTTTTGAAATGGCTGTGAAAGAAGCACAACCTTGGACCGTAATGTGTTCTTACAACCGTTTTAACGGAATCTATGCCTCTGAAAACCCGTATTTATTACACCAAATATTAAAAGAAAAATGGGGATTAAAAGGATTTGTAGTCTCTGATTGGGGCGCTGTGAACGAAAGAGCTGCTGGTGTTGCTGCTGGTTTGCACTTAGAAATGCCTTCAAGTGGTGGCGCTAATAACTTAAAAGTTATTGATGCTGTAAAAAAAGGAACTTTGTCTGAATCGAAATTAGATGAAATTATCGCTGAGTTGGTTGCTGTGACATTAAAAGCAAAAGACAGTCATAAAAAAGGAATCGTAGTAAACAAAGTAAAACACCATGAATTGGCAAGACAAATTAGTAGTGAATGTATTGTTTTACTTAAAAATGATAATGCTATTTTACCACTTCAATCGCAATTGAAAAAAATTGCTATTATCGGTGATTTTGCAAAAACACCACGTTACCAAGGAGCTGGAAGTTCACAAGTACGTCCAACACAAATTGCAAATGCTTTAGAAGAATTACAAAAACTGGCTAAAGGAACTCAATTTAGTTTTGCAACGGGATACACACCTGCAGGAGAAACTGACGCTACTAAAATTGCCGAAGCAGTACAAAACGCAAAAGAAGCCGAAGTAGCTATTGTTTTTGCTGGTTTACCAGACATTTACGAATCTGAAGGATACGATAGAAAAAATATTGATATGCCAGAAGGTCACAATCAATTAATTGCAGAAGTAGCTAAAGCAAATAAAAACGTAATTGTTGTCTTAATGAATGGTGCAGCGGTTTCAATGCCTTGGAAAAACGACGTAAAAGCTATTGTTGAAGCGTATCTTGGTGGACAAGCTGGTGGCGGAGCTGTTGCTGATGTATTAACTGGAAAAGTGAATCCTTCAGGAAAATTATCTGAGACTTTCCCTGTTCGTACCGAAGATACTCCAACAGCAACTGATTTCCCATCTAAAGACGGAACTGCTACTTATGGAGAGGGTATTTTCATTGGCTACCGTTATTATGATAAGAAAAAAATTGAACCCAATTTTCCATTTGGTTATGGATTAAGCTACACGACTTTCCAATATTCTGACATCAAGTCAAGCGCTATCAATGCAAAAGATACGGATGCAATTACTATTTCATTTAAAGTGAAGAACACCGGTGCTGTAGCAGGAAAAGAAATAGCTGAATTGTACGTACACGAACAAGATTCAAATATAGCAAGACCTGAAAATGAATTGAAACATTTTGAAAAAATCAGTTTATTACCTGGCGAAGAAAAAACCGTAAGTTTCCAATTGAACTCTCGTGATTTTGCTTATTACAATACCAAAATTCACGATTGGACTGTTAGAACTGGAAAGTTTGATATTCGTGTGGGTAGTTCTTCTCGTAATTTACCGCTACAACAAACTATTGCTATTGAAAATACTAAACCAATAAAAGTGGTTTACACTCGTGATTCGATGGTAAAAGAAATTAAAAGCAGTCCTCAAGGCGAAGTTATTGTAAATCAATTAATCCAAGGATTTATGGGTACAAATAACAAACTTGAAACAGAAGAAGATAAAAAAACAGCCGCTTTCTTTGCAGCTATGTTTGGTGATTTACCAATTAATAAATTCATTTTACTTTCTGGAGGAAAATTCACCGAGGACAATATGAATGCTATATTAACTGCGGTAAACAAAAACTAAGTTAATTATTGTTGGAAAAAAGTATTGAAAAGGAAATAAAAAGAGGTTGTCCCGATAGACAACCTCTAATTTAATTCTCTCTTATTCAATCTACATTCCCTGATAGGTCATAACTACAAGCTTATTGGGAAAATTGATTTCGAGTCAATACTTTTTTTATTCCTTACTTAATAGTAAACAAATCAAAACAGTAATTCCAAATATATTCATTTTGAATTAAAAAAGAGCGCTATTACAATAATTATTTAATTAGTTCAAATGTTGCTCTTAAACGAATATCCGCTGATGACGAACCAATCATCAAATCAAAATCTCCAAGTTCAGCTCCCCATTCTAGTTGTTGATTATAAAACGACAACTTTTCTTTATTAATACTGAACTGAACTGTTTTAGTTTCTCCTGCATTCAAATGAATCTTTTGAAAATCTTTCAATTCAATAATTGGACGAACCACAGAGCCTACTTTATCTCTCAAATACAATTGAACCACTTCATCACCTGCAAATTTTCCAGAGTTTGTCAATTGGAAGGCAACCTCAATAGTTTCAGTATCGTTGATTTTATTTTTAGATAATTTCAAATCCGTATAGTCAAATGAGGTGTAACTTAAACCGTGTCCAAAAGCAAATTTCGGACTATTTTTCAAATCGGTATACGCTGAAACATAATTGAAAGCTGTTTCATTTGGCGCAGGCCTTCCTGTATTGAAATGATTGTAATAAATAGGTAATTGTCCTTCTTCTCTTGGAAATGTCATTGGCAATTTCCCTGAGGGATTATAATCGCCAAACAATACATCAGCAATAGCATTACCCGCTTCAGTTCCTAACCACCAAGTATATAAAATAGCGGGGACAGTATCAGCAGTCTGATTAAAAATAAGCGGTCGTCCTGCATTAATTAAAACTACCACTGGTTTTCCAGTTGCTTGAAGTACTTTTACCAACTCTTCTTGCACTCCCGGAATGTGAATATTGCTTCTGCTCTTGGCTTCTCCACTCATATTGCCTCGTTCACCAATACTCACAATCACTACATCAGCTTGATTGGCAACGGCAACTGCTTCAGCAAATCCGTCTTTATTATTTCCTTCTATTTCACATCCTTTAGCATACAACAATTGAGTAGTTTTGCCTACTTTATTTTGCAATCCTTCCCATTGTGAAACTACTTGTTTATTGTAATCTAACTCAGGTAATTCAACTGCCCAAAACCCCATATTTTCTTTATGCTCTTTTACCAAAGGACCAATAAAAGCAATCTTTTTCACGTCTTTAGATAACGGCAAAAGTTGTTTTTCATTTTTCAACAAAACAATACTTTTAGCTGCCATATCTCGGGCTATTTTTCGATGCAACGGATTGTTTAATTCTTTTGCTTCTCGTTTTGGATTCGAAAATTTGTAGGGATCATCAAATAAACCCAACTCAAATTTTTTATGCAAAATACGCTTTACGGCATCATCAATCAAAGCGACATCAACTTTACCTTCTTGGACTAATTGCGCCAAATTATAACGATACGCATTGCTTTCCATATCCATATCACTTCCTGCTGTAATAGAGAGTTGAGCTGCTTCTTTATTATCTTTCACATTACCATGATTGACCATTTCTCCAATAGAACCCCAATCAGAAACTACAAATCCTTGGAAGTTCCATTTCCCTTTTAAAATGTCTCTTTGTAAAAATCTATTCCCTGTCGCTGGTACGCCATTCAAATCGTTGAACGAATTCATAAAAGTTGCCGCACCTGCATCCAAAGCTGCTTTGAAGGGAGGTAAATACGTTTCCCATAACATTCTATCACTCATATCCACCGAATTGTAATCACGACCACCCACAGCAGCACCATAGCCTACAAAGTGTTTCACACAAGCCATCACCGAATTAGTATCGCCCAAGTTTCCTTGAAACCCTTTTACTCTTGCTATGGCAATTTTAGAACCCAGATACGTATCCTCTCCTGCTCCTTCCATCACACGCCCCCAGCGTGGGTCACGGGCAATGTCAACCATTGGCGCAAACGTCCAATGAATGCCACTAGCTGAAGCTTCTACAGCCGCAATTCGTGCACCCAAAGCAATGGCATCTAAATCCCAACTCGCCGCTTCGGCTAACGGAATTGGGAAAGTCGTTTTGTACCCATGAATCACGTCTTGACCAAACAACAACGGAATCTTCAATCGGGACTGCATGGCCAATTCTTGGTATTGTCGGGTATATTTTGTACCAATAACATTTAGCATCGAACCAATCAAACCACCCTTGATTTCAGCTTCTTTATTGGGATTAATCGTAATGGGGCCCGTAGCCTGATTATTACCTGTGTATTGATTTAGCTGACCTATTTTTTCCTCTAAAGTCATTTGTTTGAGCAAAGCCTCTACTCTTTGATCAATTGTTTTTTGTTGCGAAAAACCTAAAAAAGAAACCAATAGTAGTCCAAGAATACTCGTTTTTTTCATGAAATATTTATTTTAATAAATTAATAAACCAAAGTTTGAATTGCGTGTGGCAATATTGTAACTACCGATTTTTCATTACCTACAACTAAATTATAAGTTATTTTTTTTGACGATTGGTTCATTACAATAGTAACCATTTTTCCATCAGTATTCACAAAAGTAGTGCTTAATAAATTACTTCTACTAGAAGCTGTGCTTACCCGCTTTGCATTCGGACGAATAAATTTAGAAAAATGCCCGATGTAATAATAACTTGGTGTGTAAATTAATTCCCCTGTTTTAGAATCAGCATGAATCGGAGCAAAACAAAAATTACCTTTATGGTTAGGCCCTCCGTTTTCGTCTAACAAAATATTCCAATCTGTCCAACCCACTGTTCCATTATTAAAATCATTGATCATCGAAGTTCCGTAACGTTCTGCATTGCCCCAAAACTGATATTTTTTAGCATCAAATCGTTCTACACAGCCTTCGGTAAACAACAGATTTTTAGTCGGATAAGCCTCGTATACTTTTCTAACGTTATCAAACATAGGCTGTTCTCCTGCCCAAGTTTCGTACCAATGAAATCCCATTCCCCAAGCGTATTTAGACGCCTCCGGATCGTCAAAAATCACATTCGCTCTTTGGTTCATCAAATCACGATTATGATCCCAAACCACAATTTTTTTCGACCCAAAACCTCCTTTTTGCATCGTTGGCCCTAAATATTTTTTTAGAAAATCTCTTTCAGCAGTAGCCGTAAACAAACAAGATTCCCACTTTTGAGTTGCCATAGTTTCGTTTTGAATGGAGATTCCCCAAATAGGCATTCCCTCTTTTTCGTACGCTTTAACAAATTTTACATAATAATTTGCCCACGCTTGATAAAATTCGGGTAACAAAGTGCCGCCTTGTAACATGGTTTTGTTGCTTTTCATAAAAGCTGGCGGACTCCAAGGCGTGGCATATAATAATAATTTCCCTCCAGCCATTTGAATCGCTCGTTTAATCATGGGGATTCTAAATTGCTGGTCGTGAGCGATAGAAAAGGTTTTCAACTCCTTATCTCCTTCGGCAATGTAGGTATAACTTCCTGATGAAAAATCAGAACTATGAATGGATGTTCTAAGTAGGCTATAGCCAATTCCGTTGTCTTTATTGTAGTAAGCAGTAAGTAGTTCAGCCTGTTTCGCCGGACTTAATTTGGCAAAAACCTCAGCCGAGGCATCAGTAATTGCCCCTCCAATTCCCATAAAAGTTTGAAAGGTTTTTTGGGGCGCTACAAAAACGGAGATTTCTCTTTCTACAGGTTGTTCAGCAGCCGTAAAATACAGTTTATCTGTAAGTGTTAGTCGCAAATTTGTACTGTCTGCTGTAGTATAAACGTTGATTTCTTTAGTTTTTGAGGCAATTGTTTTCTTTTGTTGCGCCACCATAGTTAAGGCTACAAAACTAAAAAAGGCAACCGCAAATTTTACTATTTTGTGTTTCATTTTTTATTTTTTACCAAGAAAAAGTAGCTACCGCTCCTGCTTCTAAAGCAGTTGTAACCCATCTTCCGTTGAATTTAATATTAAATAATTCAGTAGTGTTTCCGTCATTTTCTACAATTAAAACTTTTTTACCTACTGGAGTTTTGAAAGCCACCGTATTCAAGTTCCCAGTCTGATTAGACCCAATTCGAACCGAACCAGTAGGAACAAATTTAGAAGCATGCGCAACAATATAATACCCTACATTTCTATCAAAATTATCAGCACCATTAATCGTTAAAGCTCCTTTACAGGTTGAACAACCACCTGGAGTGTACGGTCTAAAATTAGCATCATTAGCCAAATTCCATTCAAAGGCTGTCTTACTCCAATTGCGCATCGAACCGATAATAACATTTTTCAAATGCCATTTTAAATCTCCTTCAAAAGTACCAGATGTACCAGTATATTGTTCGGTAAAATAGAGATTTTTATTTGGATAGGCATTATGCACTAAAGATAACGCACTAACATCTCCTTCATACAAATGGAATGCAGAACCATCAACATACGGATTTGCTCCTGCATCATTTAAAATTGTTAACGGATAATCTGGTTTATTACAATTATGATCATAGATAATAATTTTTGTATTTAAATTAGCATTGGCGAAAGCTGGCCCCAAATTATTCTTAATAAAATTCGCTTGTTGCAAAGCCGTCATATACATACTCGGATTATTGCCTGGATGGAGAGGTTCATTTTGGGGAGTAATAGCAGTTATTGCGATTCCTTCCTCTTTCATTTTTTGAATGTACTTTACAAAATAATTGGCATAAACACCATAATATTCTGGTTTTAGACTACCGCCAATAAAGGCATTATTATCTTTCATCCAAGTGGGTGCTGACCAAGGCGTTGCTATAATTTTGATTTGCGGGTTGATGGCTAAAATTTCCTTTAGCATTGGTATCACATCATTTTTATCAGGGTTTAAACTGAATTGAGATAATGTAACGTCCGTTTGACCAGAAGGCAAATCATCATAAGTAAAAGGTGTCGCATTCAAATCAGACGCTCCAATACTAATGCGGAGATAACTTATCGAAATAGAATTATCGTTTTTTCCAAAAAGTTCTTGAAGTAATTCTTGGCGTTTTTGAGCATTCAATGTATTAATACTTTGCGCACTTCCTCCTGTCAAAGTAAACCCAAAACCATCAATGGTTTGATACGTTTGAGTTTCATCTACCTCAATAGTAGGATATACATTATAGTTTGCACCAAAGCTTAAAATAACAGTTTGTTTTTGTAAATAGGTATTTTTACTACTATTAGTCAACCAAAAATCCATATCGTTAACCACTACAGGAGAACTTGTTGGTGGTGTCGGAGTTGTAGTAATTTCACTTGACGAGGAGCAATTAAACATAGTCAAGGAAAGGCTAAGAAGTGTGAAAAAAGTCATGTTTTTTGACATTTTTAATTGTTATTTTTATGAAAACCCATTTCAACATACACTGGTAAGTGATCTGAAGGGTATTTCAAGTCTTTTGAGTCACTCAAGACAGCATATTTTATTACTTTTAAATTACTTTTTTTAGAAATAAAAATATAGTCTATTAATGCTGTTACCGATTTATCATGTTCAAAATTGTTGAATGTCCCTACAGGTCCAAAAGGTTTTTCTAGACTCACTTCTCTAGTATCATTCATTACCTTCTTAAGAGCTACTATTCTTTCTTCTTGTGACTCTGAATTAAAATCACCCATGAAAATTACCGGATAATTTAGCGTATTTAATTGGTTTATTTGGGCTAAAATTAATTCTATCCCTTTTGTTCTAGCTTGTTCTCCAATATGATCCAAATGGGTATTAAACACCCAAAAAAGTTGATTTGTTTTCGCTTCTTGAAAAAGAGCATACGTACATACTCTATGGCAGGCTGCGTCCCAACCCATTGAAATAGCTTTGGGAGTTTCGGAAAGCCAAAAAGTATTGGTTTGTATAATTGTAAACTTATCTTTTTTGTAAAAAATATTGGAAGATTCTCCTTTACCTACTCCTTCTCTACCAATTCCTACATGATTGTACTGCGGAAGTAACTGTTCTAAATCTACTACCTGATGCGGCATCGCTTCTTGAATACCAAGAATATCGGGTTCATAAAATCGAATTTGCGAAGCAAAAAAATCTTTGCGAAACGGCCAGGCATTATTACCATCAGAAGCAATATCCAAACGAATATTATAGGTCATTGCTTTTAATGACTGAGCTTGAATTACTATTCCAAGTAAAGTTGCAACAATTACAGATATAATTTTGAAAGAGTTTTTCATAAATATTAAAATTATTCTTCAATAAAGCTTTTATCCAACTTACAAATAAAAGCTTTTTTTGAAGAACTTTTCTAGGCTACAAACCATTTAATTATAAACTCTAATATAATCCACTTCATAAGTAGAAGAAACAAAATAAGGATCGATTGTCCCACCAAAATTACCTCCAATTGCACTATTGATTATCAAGAAAAAATTCTGATTGAATGGTAGCGAAGTAGTATTTGTAAAAGTGTAAAACAATTGATTATCTACATAAAATTTAATTGCATCTGCTCTCCAATCTAGAGCATAAATATGAAATTCTGTAGTAGCATTATTAATAGTTACATTACGTGAATCCGCATTACCCCCAGAATGCCCAGGATGATGCAAAGTACCATAAATTTTATTGATTTGATTTCCAAGATGTTCCATTATATCTATTTCACCACAAGCTGGCCATCCAGCTAAAGTAATATTATCTCCTAACATCCATAAGGCAGGCCAAGTTCCTCCTCCAACAGGCATTTTTGCTCTTATTTCGACTTTGCCGTACTTAAAAGAAAATTTACCTTGAGTTTTGATTCTGGCTGAAGTGTAATTACTGCCGTTATAATTTTCTTTTATGGTCGCAATTTTTAATACTCCATTTTGAACTTTAACATTATCCGCTCTACTAGTGTAATATTGAGCTTCATTATTGCCCCAGCCCCAATCGCCTGTCCCTAAATCATATCCCCATTTTGTTCCATCTGGCACACCATCAACGTTAAATTCGTCTGCCCAAATAGCCCTAGGCGCTACATAAATTATAACTGAAACCGAAGTACTTATAAATTGAGAACCATTATAAGCAGAAACATATACTGTATATGAATTTGTCCCAGCAGCATTATAGGTATAGGATAAACTCCCTGATGTAGATTCTTGAGTAACACCATCTCCCAAAGCAATTTTATATGAGGTAGCGTTAGCTGCGCTAAATGTAAAATTAACCGTTCCACTTCCATCTCCATTCGGACTCGAAGTAGTCACGCCTACTGGAATAGCTGAAATTATTAAATTGGTTGGCTTTACAATTGATTCACCTCCGCCGCTATTACTCCCATTATCTCCACTACAAGAAAAAAATAGAAATGTGGTTAAAAAAACACTCAGGAATAGTTTTATTTTTTGAACATTATTTGACTTTTTTTTCATTATTTGAAATCAATTGAATTTATAATAATTAAAATAAACTCAGGACTAAAGTCCTGAGTTTATTGTTAGATGTTATTTATGGAGTTGGTTTTAATTTTATATACCAAGCATTCCCGGTTTCTGTACCTTGAACTCTTAAATACATATAGTTAGCACTAATTACCATAATTTCATATTCTTTTTGAAGCGCTCCGTAACCAATAAAAGTATCTACTCCAGACAACAAAATACTAGTTTGTGTTGATGGAGTTGCTGTAGAAATTCCAGTGCTTGATGGTACAAAACTAAAAGCGCCAGTCCCACCACTATAAGAATAACAACCTTCATCTCCTGAAGCAGGAATTCCTGGTAAAGTTGTCAAAGTACCCGTTTTAGTAAAAGCGCCATCAGGACAAGCTACTTGTAGAGTATAAGATGTTGAAGAAGCTTTAGTAAATGTAAAAGTGGCTGTATAAAAACCATTAGCTGTCGCTACTTTCTCATTCACATTGGCAGACCACCATTCGGGAGTTACCGATCCTGTCCATGGTCCTACTCCAAAATGCCCTGCTACACTTTTATCTACTACCCAAGTTTTTGAAGCATTATTAGTTAATGCAGTTACAATTGCAGGATTAGGTGTAAAATTACTTCGAACTGTTACGTCAGCCGTAATAGTAGTAGAAGTACCTCCTTGCCCATAAGCAATAACGGTTACAGTATAAGTATTCAAGCCTAAGGTAGTATATTTTTTGGTAATTCTACCTCCATCTACTAAAACCAAATCAACTGCATCATTAGCATTAAAATCAATTTTAGAAGCCAAAATATTATCTCCAGAAATGGTAAACGTAACATCTCCAGACCCATCTCCATTAGGGTTAGCTGTCGTTTTTCCTGCAACACTAATTGCAACAGCTACATTAGAGGGTGCTTTTAACTCCCCTAATTGGTATTTTTCTTCTGTACAATTTGTAAAAACAATTCCAATTAAAAGAAATGTCAAAATATATTTTATGTTTTTCATTTTTATATTTTTTTAGTTAGACTCTAACAAGTTTGAAATACCAATAACCTCCACCAAAATTGATTAATACTTCCATAGTATTATTCCCATTTGAAAGTTGTACAGAATATACTCTAGAACTTGGAACTGTCGCATTTAAGGTTAATTCTCCTGTATTTGTTGCTTTTGGTAAACCTAGATAAGCTCCTACTCCATTTAAAGTAATAGTTTGTGCTACTGAATTATAGGTATATGTAGCACTTGCAGAGTTATTATGAGGAGCAACCGGAGTTCCACAAGCATCCGAAGTTCCTTGCCAACTCTCTAACCAAGTTGAAGAACCAAGAACATTACTAAAAGTACCATTTGATCCAAACACGTATGTATCGTCAAACAAACAAGCTCGAGTTGTTACATCTGATGCAGAACTTTGCCACCAACTTAAATCTGTTGCAGATGGACCAACTTTTAAAGCCCCAGCTTCTGGTGCTAATTTCCAAGTTCCTTGTACACCTGAAGCAGGTGTTGGATTTTTGTAGAAATACAAATTGTCAATAAAAACAGTACCACCAGATGAAGCAAATAACATTTGAGTTATTGCAGATCTATTTGTTGTGAAATCAGTCAAAGGAATATCTACACTCACCCAATTATTAAGTGTAATAGAAGGTAAATCAACTTGAGATTCTTTAGTAGGACCACTTGAAATAGATGTATTAACAATTTTAAATCCTAAGCTAGTAGCATTAGGTGTCCAATAATCAAAATGAACATATTGCATAGAAGACAAATTAGTTGCATTCCCATAGTCAGTAACAATTCCTGTATAATTGAGTAAACTATATTTCAACATTACATTTGATCCAATCGTAGGATTAGTTAAAATTGTTGATTGACCCCAACCTGGATTCCATTCACTTACTCCAATATTAGTATACGAATCACTAAATATAGAGACAACATCTGCTACCTGTCTATTTGGTGATGCCGGAGCTGAAGTTGTAGGTGCTAAAATTGCAGTCACAACGAAATTTTCTTGATAATTAGTGGTTCTAATAGCACCACTTTTAGAAACAATTTTAATAGTGTAAGTTCCGGCTGTTGCGTATGTATGAGAAATAGACTCCCCATTATTAACTTGTACTGGAACCTCATTAGAAACATCTCCAAAGTAAACTTCATAAAATAAAGCGAAATCAGCTGTAGCTCGAACATTTACCTTTTTTGAAACAGCTCTATCATTTTCAATAGTTACAACTAAATTTTCAGGTGCTCTAAATGAGACTGTAATATCTTGTTCTGCTACTATTCTTTTACCAGAAATACTGATACCAGTTATTTTAACTTTATAAGCTCCTTCTCTATAAATATGAGTTACACTACCCCCTGCAGTTACTTTAGCTACGGTAGTAGTACCATCTCCAAATTCAATTTCAAAATTAGTCACTCCCTCTCCTCTTGGAATCAAAGTTACCTTACCCGAATTATCTTGTGTAATTATAGCCAAAGCAGAAATTGCTGAAGGATCTTTAATTGAACTCACAAAACTTGTATCCGAATCAATCCCATCAGGAATCGAACAGCTTATAGCCAAGAATACGATTAATATTAGACTATATAAATTTTTTATATTTTTCATAAGTACCATTTTTATTGATTATAACCAGGATTTTGAACCAGTTTAGTATTTTGCAATTCTTTATACGGAATAGGAAAAACTTCATTTTTACCAGCTCTAAATCCTCTTGATGCTAATTTAGTAGCGGCATCACCCCAACGAACTAAATCAAAGAAACGATGTCCTTCTCCTGCTAACTCAGCTCTTCTTTCTGATTTAATAGCAGCTAATGAAACTGGTGTACTTGCAAGACCTACACGAGCTCTAACTGCATCCAATAATGCTTGAGCTCTGGTTCCTGTCCCTCCTAAAGCTTCCGCTTCCATTAAATAGGTGTCAGCCAAACGAATTACATACGAATTTTGTCTGTAATTCAACACTGGCTCTCCAGTACCTGTAGTTACGTCTGATCTTCTTGGAATGAATTTATTTAAAAAATACCCTGTATCTTGATAACCACCTATGTAAGACGCTTTACCTCTTGTTTGCAAATCTTTCATGTCTAAAACTGTTGCAGCAAATCGTGGATCTAGTTTTATAAAATCATAGAAATCTTGTGTAAAAACATTAAAACTCCATCCTGAAGGCAAATCTGGCGCATCAGAAGCAATTTTTGAATACGTTCTTGGACCACACATTACATTTGTAGAGTTTCCTTCATCTATACCGTTACCCCAATTTTCCCAACTAATACTTGAAGCATTTGTATGAGCCACCTCTAAAATAGATTCTGAATTGAATTTATTATTTACTGTCCATAAATCTCCGAAATTAGCTAGTAATCTATAGCCATATTGACTGGTTCCACCCGGTGTTCCATTGACTAAAGCAAATTCTGTAGCTGCTTGAGAATTTTTATTTTGATACAAATACACTTTTCCTAATAATGCATGTGCAGCCCCTTTTGTAACTCTTGCAGATTCAGATGTTGATACTGTATTTGGTAAATTTGCACTAGCAATAGCTTCTGTTAAATCTTTTTCAATCTGAGTATAAACCGCTGTAGGTGTCGCTTGCTGTACAGTATAAAATTCAGCAGAAGTCATTGGTATCGTAATCAATGGAATATTTTTAAACATTCTTACCAGATTAAAATAGTAATTGGCACGTAAAACTTTTGTTTCAGCAGTATAACGATCAATCAAAGCCGCATCCATTGGAACTGAAGGTAATTTTGTAAGCAAATAATTGGCTCTAAATATACCTTGATAATGATCACTCCAAAAACTTTGAGGCATGATATTCGCATTGATAGTATAATTTGAGAAACCTTGAATACCAGCTCCATCAGTTGCACCCCCTCCTCCAGCAAAATGGTCGTCAGAACCTGCATTCAGCATAGTTATCATATTCTCAAATCCTCCTGAATTTTTTCTCATAATATCATATACCGAAACCAAACCAGCAAATGCTTGTTCTTGATTTTGATAATAATTACTCTCTAAACTAGTCCCTTTAGGTTCTACTTCTAAAAAATCTTTAGAACACGACCCTAACGTGATAACTACTGCAGTAGCAATAGATAATAATTTAAAATTTATTGTTTTCATAATTTAATTTTTATTAAAACTGAACATTAGCACCAAACATGAAAGTACGCGCTTGAGGATAATAACCTCTGTCTATACCTAAAATATTTCCTCCAATTTCAGGGTCAAATCCCGTATATTTTGTAAGAGTTAATAAATTTTCACCTGTAACATAAAAACGAACTTTTTGAGCTCCTACTTTGTTTACAAGACTGGTTGGCAAAGTATAACCTAATTGAACCAATTTTAACCTTAAATAATCTCCATTTTCAAGATAAAAATCTGAAGAATTTCCAAAGTTTCCATTCGTGTCGTTATTTGTCAATCTTGGATATGAATTAGATGTTCCTGGTCCTGTCCAACGAGACAATGCTTCTGTTTGATAATTAGCATTTAAAATATCCAATCTTCGAATCCCTTGAAAAATTTTATTCCCAGTTGCCCCTTGAGCAAAAGCTGTTAAATCAAATCCTTTGTATTCTAAATTCAAAGTAAACCCGAAAGTAAATTTTGGAAGTGGACTTCCAAGAAATTGTTTATCATCATTGGTGATTACTCCATCACCATTAGTGTCTGTCCATCTAAAATCCCCTGGACGAGCATTCGGTTGTATTAAACCTCCTGATGCATTTTTATATGCATTAACTTCATCCTGAGTTTGGAAAATTCCAGCAGTTTTAAATCCATAAAATGAATTATATGCCTGACCAACTTGAGTTCTGGTAATTTCTCCCATAGATTGAAAACCAGCAACACCACTAGTAATAAATTCTTTTCCTTGTCCTAAGTAAGTAACTTCATTTTTCAAATAAGACACATTCCCATTAGCTGAAATATTAAACTCGCCAATTTTCTTACGATATCCTAGTTCAACTTCAATACCTTTATTTTGCATATCGGCAACATTCCCTAAAGGACTTCCAGTAGCTCCAACATATCCAGGTAAATCCACATACTGTAAAATTCCTGTAGTTTTTTTGTTGTAATACTCCACTGTCAAATTAAGATCAGTAAATAATTTTGCATCAAAACCAATATTAACTTGTGAGGTTTGCTCCCATTTCAAATCGGGATTAGAAGGAGCACTTGGACTATTCCCTGAAGAAATAGTTGAACCAGAGCTTCCAAAAGTATAATTTCGTCCTCCATCAATTAAAGCTAAATAACCATTTGGAGCAATTGCATCATTACCCGTTACACCATAACCCCCTCTAAATTTAAGAGAGTTGATAATTTTATTTTCTTTCCAGAATCCCTCTTTAGATACTACCCAACCAGCTGAGAAAGAAGGGAAAATACCAAACTTATTATTTGGTCCAAAATTGGAAGAACCATCTCTACGAATAATACCTGTGAACAAATATTTTTCATTGTAAGAATAATTCAAACGAGAAAATAAAGAAGTAACTCTATGCTCTTGAGCTGTGTATGAAGCTCCAACACGTTGTGCAGTTGGCAATGGAAAGTTAAATGACGCTTGAGTGTAATCATTTACCGGTAAATTAGTATGCGCAACATAAGAACCTCTTGTATTATTGTCAATATAAACCCCTTGACCTAATAAAAGAGTAAAATCATGTGATCCTAATGTTTTAGTATAAGAAGCTGTATTCTCAATATTCCAAGCAAATGTTTGATTCGTCGCACGAGTTAAACTATTTTGTGATGCTAAAACCGTAGGACTTAAATAGTATTTAGGTGTAAAAGCCTCATCTCCCCAATAGGCTAACTTGCCACCCATTGACGATTTTATTTTTAAATTTTCAATCGGTTTAATTTCTGCAAAAACATTTCCAATAAAATCATCAGACCAATTGTAATTCCCTAATCTTGTATTTATATAGGCTACAGGATTAGACATTTCTTGACCAACTAAAGAAGAAATTCCGTAAGGATTCCCATTAGCATCTCTAAAAACAGGATTACTTGTATAAATCGAAGAATTAGCAACTATAGGATCTGTAATAACAACAGGTGTTATTGGATCTAAATTCAAAGCTGAACTTAAAGGTCCCCCAAATTCACTATTGGTATTACCAAGACCAACCCCTTTTTGATGCGTATATCCTAAAGTTTGACCAATTTGAATTTTTTTGCTCAAATTATGAGTAGAATTTAAACGAATACTTTTTTTGCCAAAATGAGAAATATCTCTAGAAACAATTCCTTCTTGATCTTGAATTCCAAAAGAAGCAAAAAAGGTAGAAACTTCATTACCACCACTAAAACTAACTTCATGTGAAGTTCGCATAGCATGATTGTTAAAAATCTGTTTTTGCCAATCTGTACCTGTTCCTAAAGCAGATAAATTAGGAAACAAAACTGAACCTCCGGCAGCAACAGACTTTTCATTCATTAAAGCCCCGTATTGAGAAGCATTTAATAATTTCAAAGTTTTTTCAGGAGAAGATACGCCTGTAAATCCAGTGTAATTAACACTAATCTTACCTGACTTACCTTTTTTAGTAGTGACTAATATTACTCCAGAAGCAGCTCTTGCTCCATAAATAGCTAATGATGCAGCATCTTTAAGTACCTCGATGGACTCAATATCCGATTGATTAACATAACCTATTCCACCTGAATCAACGATAACACCATCAACAACCCACAATGGATTATTCCCTCCATAAGTATCAAAAGTGGTTAAACCTCTCACACGAACTGTTGAAGCGGCTCCAGGCTGACCCGATTGAGCAGCAATTGTGACTCCAGAAACTCTTCCTTGTAGTGTTTGTTCGATACGACCATTAGGCACTTTTTCTAAATCTTTAGCTTTTACACTAGAAATAGCACCTGTTACCACACTCTTCTTTTGAGTTCCGTAACCAACAACTACTACTTCATTTAAATCCTGCGACTGTGATTTCAATTTAACTGATAAATTAGTTCTACCATTTATAGATTCCTGAACAGTCGTGTACCCTATAAAGCTGATAAGCAAAACTCCATTTTTTGGTGCTTTGATTTCAAAAAGGCCATCAAAATCTGAAGTGGTTGCTTTTGTAGTACCCTTAATTAATATAGTCGCTCCAGGTATAGAAAGACCATTTTCGTCATATACTTTCCCTTTTACTACAAGTTCTTGCGCCTGCCCATAAATGGAGAAAAACAAAGACAAAAAACAAAAAATAAATAATTTCGTTAATTTCATTTTTCTAAAAATTTTGGTTAATTAATTAGTAATTTGAAACAATATTAATGATATAAAAGAATGAATCGCATTTAATTATCCTTACAAAAACACATCAAACAGTATTTTTAATCCTTACAAAAACACATCAAAAAAAAATTAAATAATTGATTATCAATAATTTAAAAAAATAAAAATGTTATTTATAAAAAATAAAAAACAAAAATCACCACTACATCTTATAGAATAAATTAAATTAGCTTGTAATTAGTAATAAATACAGCTAAAATTTTATGAATCAATGATCCTATTATTCAATAAAAAGTTTAATTCAATTCTTATTTGTATACTTTTTCCAATTCTATTTTGGGGACAAGTAAAGAATATAGGCCTGCCAGAAATTAGAAACTACAAAAGATCTGACTACAAGGGTGGTACCCAAAATTGGAATATTGATCAAGATGAAAATGACAATGTTTATTTTGCAAACAACGATGGTCTATTTCAATTTGATGGTTCAGTTTGGAGTAAATACACTTTGCCTAATAAATCCGTTGTCCGTTCAATTAAAACAGACAAATCCGGAAAAATATACGTGGGAGGATATAATGAATTTGGTTATTTCAAGACTGACACTAATGGAAGACTAGTTTATTTTTCACTCTCAAAATATTTAAACAAAAAGAATATAAGTACTATTGATATTATATGGAAAATTCACATCTATAATGACGAGGTTATTTTTCAATCATTTGAAAATGCTTTCATTCTAAAAAACAATCGAATTAAAATCATGAAGCCTCCTTCTCGTTTTCAATTTTCTTTTATTTCAGGCCAACGACTTTTTTTTCAAGATATTTCAAATGGAATTTTAGAATATAAAAACGGTAAACTACATTCTCTCCAAAACACAACAGCGTTAAACAAAACAGAGGTTTGGGGTATTTTTAATTTATCTGCAACACAATTGCTAATCAGTACTTTAGACAAAGGATTGTTCCTGTATGAAGACCGACAATTAAAACAATGGAACACTGAAGCTAATGTTTTTATTACAAAAAATAGTGGGCTTGGAGGAGCAACTATAAAAAATAATTATATCGCACTTAATTCTGTTTTAAACGGAGTAATCATATGTAATAAATTTGGAAAAATTATACAGCATATTAATCGAAAAAAAGGACTAGAAAACAATACAGTACTCACCTCTTATATAGATAAAAAAAACAATCTCTGGTTAGGATTAGATAACGGAATTGCTTTTATCAATGAAAACTCTCCATTCACTTTTTTTGGATTTAGTTATAATTTAAGTACTGTATACGCCACAGCTTTTTATAAAGGAAATCTATATGTTGCTACCAACCAAGGTGTATTCTACCACAATTGGAGTATTCCTTTTAAAGAAGATAATTTCGAATTAATTGAAGGCACCACAGGGCAAGCATGGAATATTCAAGTTATAGACGATCAATTATTTTGCTCGCACAATCGAGGAGCTCTTTTAATTTCAGGGAATAAAATAATCAAAACATTAGATAATGTAGGATATTGGAGTTTCAAGAAAATTCCAAACAATCCCAATTATATCATAGGGTCGAATTACAAAGGTTTTTCATTATTAGAAAAAACAAATAATAGTTGGCAATTTGTAAAACATATTGATGGCTTTGTTAAATCGGTAGGAGAATTTGAAATTGACGACTCCAATATTTGGGTAAAAAAAGATGAACTAGTTTACCAAATGAATTTAAATGACGATTTTAAAAACTTTAGATTTATAAAAACTTATAAAAGACTGTCAAAATTAGACAACGGAGTTACCAGTATTCAAAAATTACAAAATACCCTCTACTTCCAAAATAACAATCATTTTTATACCTTCTCAAAAAACACTCAAACTTTTGAAAAGGAGACTAAATTTACAAATATCTTTAAAAAAATCCCTCTTACTAACACGATTCACGAAGATAGATATGGTAATATTTGGTACGTAATTAAGGAATCGTTAGGAGTGCTATTAAAAACCCCAAATGGAGGCTATAAAAATACCATAGCACCTTTTTTAAACCTAACACAAGATTTAGTATATAACAATTTATCTGTTAACACTATTGACCAAAATAATATATTTATAGGACTTACAGATGGACTTGTCCATTACGATTCAAAACTATCAACCGATTTCAATAACAACCCTAAAGTATTTATCCGGAATTTCTCAAGTCCATATGGGAGTTTAATATTGGGAAATGGAAAAACCAATCTTCCTAAAATCAAAATTCCTTATATCTCTAATTTTGTCAAGTTTAGATTCTCAACTCCAACCTATGAAAACATTGAGAACATTAAATATTCCTACAAATTAGATGGTTATGATGACACGTGGAGTAATTGGTCTGCATCTACTATTAAAGAATACACTAATTTACGAGAGGGCAACTACAAAATGAAAGTAAAAGTGAAAAATAGTTTCGGAATAATTTCCAAAGAATCCTTTATTGAATTTACAATTTCACCTCCTTGGTACAGACATTTTGTAGCTTATATTTTTTACTTAATATGTATTGTAGCTACAATACGAATTATTAGAGATCGAATTAAAATTAAGATTCGAAAAAACAAATATTATGAAAAAATCGAACAACGTAGGCTTTATTTAGAAAAAGAAGCTCGAATTCGTAAAGAACAATACAAATTAGAAAAAGAAATTGAAAAATTAAAAAATGACAAATTACAAATCAAAATTCAAGCTAAGGACAAAGAACTTGTTACCAATTCACTACAAGTAGTTAAAAAAAATAAAATCCTTAATGGCATTATCCATAAACTAAAAGAAATCAATACTATCACATTAGATGAAGAAACCAAATTTCAATTTACTAAATTAAACAAGAGCATTCTTAAAGAAGTTAATGCTGATAAAAGTTGGAAAGACCTTGAAAAGCATATTAAAAATGTACATTTCGAGTTTCTAAAAAGATTAAAAGAAAAGCATCCCTCTATTTCCCCTAGAGAACTAGATTTATCGACTTATTTACTAATGAATATGTCAACTAAAGAAATCGCCGAAATCATGAATATTTCTAGCGGAGGAGTAGAATTAGCACGTTACCGTTTAAGAAAAAAATTAGAACTCAATAAAAAAGAAAATCTAATTGGCTACTTAATGAGTATTTAACACAAAAAAAGCGCTAATAACTCTTTATTAGCGCTTTTCGACTGTATTCATTTAAGCTATAGAAAATCCAAAGTTCGCTCTAAAGCCATACCTCTAGAACCCTTTATCAAGATTGTACTATGCTCAATCGGTTGGTTTTTTATATATGTTGCTAAATCGTTGAAACTTGCATAAAAATGAAAGTTTTTATTATCTACACTATTGGCAAAAAAATCAGCCCCAACAAAATGACAAACAATATCCTTTTGATTGAATAAAGAATCCACTACCTGTTTATGCTCCTGAAGACTTTCTTCTCCCAATTCAAACATATCGCCTAAAATTGCTGTTTTATTTGAACTGTCTAATTGTTTAAAATTTTCAATTGCCACCGCCATACTACTCGGATTGGCATTGTAAGCATCTAAGATAATTTGATTTGTTCCTTTAGTAATCAATTGTGACCGATTATTTTCTGGAATATACCCTTCTAAAGCTGATTTGATAGACTCTTTCGAAACTTCAAAGTAATCTCCTATAGCAATGGCAGCATTAATATTATTCGCATTATACAAACCTATTAAATGCGAGGTAATTTTCAAATCTTCAAACACTACAGACACAAACGGATTGGCCGTTACTGTTGTCATAGAAACATTAGCTCCCGATTTATTAACGCCAAATGTGTACTGATGTAAAGACTTCGTTTTTTCTACTTGAATAGCATCTTCTAAATTAACGAAAACTAATTTTCCATTATTAGAAAGATAGGTGTACATCTCACTTTTCCCTTCTATCACCCCTGAAACACCTCCAAAACCTTCCAAGTGAGCTTTACCAAAATTAGTAATATACCCATAATCTGGCTGAGCCAATTCACACAAAAATTCAATTTCTTTTTTATGATTAGCCCCCATTTCAACTATTCCAATTTCGGTTTCTGAAGTAAAAGAAAGTAACGTCAACGGAACCCCAATATGGTTATTTAAATTTCCAACAGTAGCTTTGGTTCTATATTTTTCTGAAAGAACTGCATGAATCAATTCTTTAGTAGTTGTTTTTCCATTACTCCCTGTAAGAGCAATAATTGGAAGTTTTAAGTAATTTCTATGATACTGAGCTAGTTCTTGAAGTGTTTTAAGACTATCACTAACTAAAATTGTTCTTTGGTCAATAAAATAGTCCGAATTATCAATTATCACATACGAAGCCCCCTTTTGCAACGCTTCTTTAGCAAAAGTATTGGCATCAAAATTTTCTCCTTTTATAGCTACAAAAAAGGAATCAAGTTGAATTTTTCGGGTATCAATTGAAACCGATGAACATTCTAAAAATAAGGCATGAATTGAAGCAATATCCATATAACTGAAAATTTTAAAAACAAAAAGCCCTAAAAAGGGCTTTTTATTGTAATACTATAAAAACTAGTTTCTAGGTCTTTTCTTGTTTTGTGATTTAGAACCTACTCTTGACATAGCACATCTAAAACCGATGTAATCTGTTGCCATATCTTGAGGAAAATATCTTCTTTGAGCTGGATCTAACCAATATGCTCTATCTCTCCAAGAACCTCCTTTATATACTCTAACATTATCGTTAACCAAAGTAGTTCTTTTGTTAGATTTGTCAAACTTTCTAACCATTTTACCTAAACTATCAACAGTCACATTGTGTTTAGGTGAATTGTACATGTTTTTTGCTTCTTTAGTAGATTCTGAAGAACCAAATTTGAAATCTTTAGTAGATTGCTGATCTCCATCTCTAAAATTCAAGTTGTTACTTCGATCAAAGTTTTGTCTCAAATAGGTTTCATTTTCATCTACTGGAACTTGAGCTAATTGACCTGGGAATGTTCTCGCAATAATTTTACCATTACTTAAAGTATCATACTTCATAGTCTCTTTCGTAATGATTTCTGCTTTACCGTCTTTCCCTATCTTGTTTTTAGTATATTGATTTCCTCTGAAATAATTAAAATCATTGAATTCATTGTCTACAATTGGTCTATATACATCAGCAACCCATTCTGCAACATTACCTGCCATATCATACAAACCAAAATCATTGGCTGGATATTTTTTCACTTGGTTAGTAATGTCGGCTCCATCATCAGACCATCCAGCTATACCTCCGTAATCTCCATTTCCTTGTTTAAAGTTTGCCAATTGATCTCCTTTAGTCTGACGTTTACCCGAACGTGTATACTGACCTGACCAAGGATATTTTTTCTGTCCTTTATATACATTATATTCTCTTTGTCCCACATCCGCAGCAGCTGCATATTCCCACTCGGCTTCAGTTGGCAATCTGTATTCAGGTAACAATAAACCAGAAGAACGTTGCACATAAATATTTTTGGGCTCAATAACTTTTCCGTCTTTACCTGTTTTAGTTCCTTTAGCTGAAGATCCTTTTCTACCTTTCAATACAATTTTGTCATCACCACCATATGTAGAAGTTGGAGAATTAAAATAAGTCTCTGTACTAAATGAATTTTCAGCCGTTACATCCAAAGTCTTAGCGTCTTTTTTCAAGTACCCATTTTTTTCTAACAAAGCTTCATTCACACGATCTGTTCTCCATTTACTGAATTCAACAGCTTGAATCCAATTTACACCAACAACCGGATAAGCAGCATACGATGGATGTCTTAAATAATTATTAGTCATATTTTCACTATACCCTAATCTATTTCTCCACACCAAAGTATCTGGCAAAGCTCCTTCATAAATATGCTTGTAGTTTTCTTCTGTTGGAGGAAATACATTTTTTAACCATTGTAAGTATTCTAGATACATGAAATTAGTCACCTCTGTTTCATCCATATAAAAAGATTGAACATGCTGCTGAGTTGGAGAATTATTCCAATCATGCATCACATCATCCTGAACTTTACCCATAGTAAAAGTTCCTCCTTCAACAAAAACCAAACCAGGACCAGCTTCTTGCTCACCTGCATTTTTAAATCCACCTTTCTTATTATTCACATTCCAGCCTGTAGCTCTTGAAGATCCTTTACCAGAACTAGATGATTTTTTACTACAACTTGACACTCCTATGATTAACAACATAGACACCATCAACTGTAAGGCCTTAATTTTGTTTACTTTCATACTCTTTTTATAGGTAATTTTCGTATCGCAATATAATGATTCCCATTAAACCACTCTACTATTTTTTCTTTATAAATTTAAAAATCAGCTTTTATGGATTACCCCATAAAAACAAAAACGCAAATTTATAATTTTTATTATTACAATTACACTAATATACTACATTTTTACTTCTAAAATCCATTTGATAGACTTAGATTTTGAATATAAATAAATCATTATACAATATTATCCTAAAATAAAAGTTATACAAAAATGTATTTCTAGTTTTTTATAAAACATTTATTTATTTAACAATAAATACTTATAAAAAACTTTGAACTAACGAGGTTCAATACAGAAAACAGTTAATACATTCAAAATTGGTAATACTATAAAAAATAGTACATTTGTTTAATCAATTACATTTTCAAAATGAAAAAAACAATACTATTCCTGACATGCCTACTGACCATTTCTTTAACGAAAGCACAAGAAAGAGTAATTACTACTGGCGTACCCTTTTTAATGGTCGCAGCAGATGCCAGAGCTGCAGGAATGGCAGATATTGGTATTGCCACTTCAACCGATGCCTTCTCTCAACAATGGAACCCTGCAAAGTATGCTTTTGCCAGTCATAAACAAGGTTTTTCTGTGAGTTACACTCCTTACCTCACCGATTTAGTAAACGACATTACATTAGGTCAGATAACCTATTTCAATAAAATCAACGAAAAAAGCACCTGGTCAAGTAGTTTACGTTATTTTGGATTAGGAAACATTGAATTGCGAAATGACGCTAACGACCAGCCTAGAATAGTTTCCCCAAATGAATTAGCGTTTGACGGTGCCTATTCTTTAAAGTTAAGCAACACCTTTTCAATGGCTGTTGCAGGAAGATATATTCGCTCGAACCTCAAGGTAGCTACAGATAATATTGACGCATCAGCAGCCAATACTTTTGCAGTAGACGTGGCTGGATTCTATCAGTCTGAAGAAAAAGCCTACACCCATTTTAATGGAATATGGAGAGCTGGTTTTAATATTCAAAATTTAGGCCCTAAAATAAGTTACGATAATGACGAATTCAACACTAATTTTTTACCTGCCAATTTAAAAATCGGAACAGGCTTCGATTTTATTTTTGATGAAGACAACAAACTTGCCGTAAATCTTGAATTAAACAAATTATTAGTTCCCACCCCTCAAAATCCCGATTTAAATGGAGATGGAACTGTAACTCCAGAAGAATATACTCAAAATTATAATAACTATAGAAAAACGGGTTGGGTTTCTGGACTAGTAAAATCATTTGGAGATGCTCCAAATGGGCTTAGTGAAGAACTAAAAGAAGTAACTTATGCTTTAGGTTCTGAATACATATACAAAGATGCATTTGCTGTGCGCGCAGGTTATTTTCACGAAAGTCCTGTTAAAGGAGCCAGACAATATTTCTCTTTGGGAGCAGGATTTAAATACACGACCGCAAAAATTGATGTATCGTATTTATTTTCAACTTCTACAGTAAGAAATCCTTTAGAAAATACACTCCGTTTCTCGTTAACCTTTAATTTTGGTGACAATTACGGACTAAATTAACAAATCAAACCAACTCAATCACTCAATCCAAATTTCAATTGAAATTTGGATTTTTTTTCCGAAACAAAAATGAATAAAATAACAATAACTACTGATTTTGATGTTTTTGAATCCATTCAAGAATTACCTATCGACATTCAAAATTTAATGCAAGAAGCTGTAGCAATTCGCAAAACAGCCTATGCTCCGTATTCCAATTTTAAAGTAGGAGCAGCCATTTTACTAGACAACGGAAAAATCATTTTGGGTTCCAATCAAGAAAATGCCGCCTACCCCTCTGGGCTTTGTGCCGAAAGAGTAGCCGTTTTCCAAGCCGGAGCCATTTTTCCTGAAGCCAAAATTTTAAAAATGGCCATTTCAGCTGCATCTGGAAGCTCAACTACCGATGCACCAATACCACCATGTGGTGCCTGCAGACAATCCATAGCCGAATACGAAATAAAACAAAGTACCCCTATCGAAATTTACTTTATGGGAGAAATTAGTTCGATTTACAAATCAGACTCCCTAAAAAACTTACTACCACTCCTTTTTGATAAAAAGTTCTTATAAAAAAACTCAAAAAATAGCATATTAATTTTAGTGCTAAGTTGGAATGTCTTATTTTTGCACTTCGCAAATTTGTGTGAGGAAACTATTTTGCGTTATTAGGTACAATTGATAACACAACATTATTCAAATGAAAGAAGTTACAAAAGAAGTTTATTTAAAGTGGTACGAAGACATGCTGCTTTGGAGAAAGTTTGAAGACAAACTTGCAGCACTATACATTCAACAAAAAGTGAGAGGATTTCTCCACTTATACAATGGTCAAGAAGCCGTTTTAGCAGGAGCTTTGCATGCTATGGACTTGACTAAAGACAAAATGATTACCGCATACAGAAACCACGTACAACCTATTGGTATGGGGGTTGACCCAAGAGCCGTAATGGCTGAACTATTGGGAAAAGTAACAGGTACTTCAAAAGGAATGGGCGGTTCAATGCACATTTTCTCAAAAGAACATCGTTTTTATGGAGGTCACGGAATTGTTGGCGGTCAAATTCCTGTTGGAGCGGGATTAGCTTTTGCAGATAAGTATTTTGAAACTGGCGGTGTTACTATGACCTATTTTGGTGATGGTGCTGCTCGTCAAGGTTCTTTACACGAAGCATTCAATATGGCCATGTTATGGAAATTACCTGTCGTATTTATCGTTGAAAACAACGGTTATGCCATGGGAACATCTGTTGAAAGAACAGCTAACCATACTGATATCTGGAAATTAGGATTAGGTTACGAAATGCCTTGCGGACCTGTTGACGGAATGAATCCAGTAAAAGTAGCCGAGGCAATGACAGAAGCTATTGAAAGAGCACGTCGTGGAGATGGACCTACTTTCCTTGAAATGAAAACGTACCGATACAGAGGACATTCAATGTCTGATGCGCAATTATACCGTTCAAAAGAAGAGATAGAAGAATACAAAAAAATTGACCCAATTACACAAGTATTAGATGTAATTAAGGATCAAAAATATGCTACTAACGAAGAAATTGAAGCCATTGACCAAAGAGTTAAAGATTTGGTTGACGAATGTGTGAAATTTGCAGAAGAATCTCCATATCCAGAAATTCAACAATTATACGACGTAGTATACGAACAAGAAAACTATCCATTTTTACCTCATAAATTATAATCAGTTATGGCTACAATAGTAACAATGCCTCGTTTGAGCGATACAATGACAGAAGGAACGGTGGCTACTTGGCTTAAAAAAGTCGGTGATAAAGTAAGCGAAGGAGATATCTTAGCTGAAATCGAAACAGATAAAGCCACTATGGAATTTGAATCCTTCAATGAAGGAACACTTTTACATATTGGTATACAAGCAGGAGAAACTGCACCTGTAGATTCTTTATTAGCAATTATAGGAAATGAAGGAGAAGATATTTCAGCTTTATTAGCTGGGGGTACTGCAGCAGCACCGGCAGCTGAAACTCCTGTAGCAACTGAAACCAAACAAGAATCACCTGCAGCTACCCCAGCAGCGGCACTTCCAGAAGGAGTAATTGTAGTAACAATGCCTCGTTTGAGTGATACGATGACGGAAGGAACCGTAGCGACTTGGTTGAAAAAAGTAGGCGATACTGTTGCAGAAGGAGACATCCTTGCTGAAATCGAAACAGACAAAGCTACTATGGAGTTTGAGTCATTCAATGCTGGAACTTTATTATATATTGGAATTCAAGAAGGAAGCACGGCACCTGTTGATAGTTTATTAGCGATCATAGGACCTGCGGGAACAGATATTAGTGGAGTAGCTGACAACTTTAAAGTTGGCGGTTCAAACACTGCTGCTGCAAAAGAAGAAACTAAAGTAGCTCCAGCTGAAAAGGCAGCTCCAATCTCTCAAGAAGCAGTGGCTGACGGACAACGTATTTTGGCTTCGCCTTTAGCGAAGAAAATTGCTAATGATAAAGGAATCCAATTATCACAGGTAAAAGGTTCTGGAGAAAACGGACGTATCGTAAAAAGCGATATCGAAAACTTTACTCCATCTGCAAGCAGTACTACAGCCGCTGCAGCACAACCACAAGAAACAGCTAAAGCAGCAGCTCCGAAAGTATTCGTTCCTGCTGGAGAAGTTTTCACAGAAGAAATTAAAAATTCGCAAATGCGTAAAATCATTGCGAAACGTTTAGCTGAATCTTTATTTACAGCGCCTCACTATAACTTATCTATTGAAGTTTCAATGGATGAAGCAATGAAATCAAGAGCCGTAATTAACAGCGTTCCTGACACTAAAGTTTCTTTCAATGACATGGTAATTAAAGCCTGTGCAACTGCCTTGAAAAAACACCCAATTATCAATTCGCAATGGAGAGAAGATGCTATCATCATCAATCACCACGTAAATATTGGTGTAGCAGTAGCTGTTGAAGATGGATTAGTAGTTCCTGTACTGCGATTTACAGATGCTATGAGTTTATCTCAAATTGGTTCAAGCGTAAGAGATTTAGCTGGAAGAGCTAAAAACAAAAAATTACTTCCTAACGAAATGGAAGGAAGCACATTTACAGTTTCTAACCTTGGAATGTTTGGTATCACTGAGTTCAACTCTATCATTAACCAACCTAACTCTGCTATCCTTTCTGTAGGAGCTATTGTAGAGAAACCAGTAGTTAAAAACGGACAAATTGTAGTAGGTAATACTATGATGCTTTCTTTAGCTTGTGACCACCGTACCATTGATGGTGCAACTGGAGCACAGTTTTTACAAACATTAAAACAATACATTGAAAACCCAGTAACAATGCTTGCATAATTACTCGTTTTCTCAAACTATAAATCCCGTCTTGTTTTACTTGACGGGATTTTTTATTTTTTATTTTTTTCTTCAATCCAACGAGACATATATTTGGTGCTCTGTATCGTATGGTGGTACAACATTTGACCTAAGAAATTATTTTGTCTGTGTTTTTTCAAATTCACTTTTAAAAAAGACAACTTCTTTTCAAATTCATCTTCAAACAGCTCTTTCAAATACCGTTGCTTGATGATTTCAAATCCATTTTGCTGACTTTGTTTCCAAACGCTTTCATCTTGATACAATTGTACGGCAGCAATTGCAAACTGTTCAGCATTGTCTTCAACTAATCCATTCCAAGCCAATTCTCCACACATAGATTCAGTACCAATAGAAGAAGTAACCGATGGAGTTCCATATTCCATTGCTTCCAATAATTTGCCTTTAATTCCTGCGCCAAAACGAAGTGGTGCCAACAACACCCGAGCTTTTGAAAGGACATCTTTAGCATTTTCAGCTCTACCTTTTACTAAAAAACCTTCCTTCTCATTGTGCAATTGAAAAACCTTCTGCGAAGGATACGCCCCATAAATTTCCAACACTGCAGTAGGAAATTGTTTTCTAATCAAAGGCCAAATCGTTTCTTTCAAATACTGAACGGCATTCCAGTTAGGTTCATGAAGAAAATTTCCTATAAATACAAAATGTTGCCTTTGATTAAATGGCAAAGTATCCCTATCAACCGAATCAACCACTAAAGGCAAGTAGTACAAAAGCGATTGATCTATTTTAAAAACAGACTGCAATACCTCCATTTCGTATTCAGAAACCATCAAAGATACATCTGAACGTAAAATACTAGCAACTTCTCTTTTGGCCACTTCTTCTTGTAGTAAATCCAAAACTTCAAATTTCCGATTCGCTTTAAAGGCATTCTGACGAGCCAAACGCAAACAATGCAAATCTTCGGTATCCAATACCCGAACAGCATCAGGGCAATGCTCAGCAACACGCCACCCAAATTGCTCTTCTATCATAAAACGATCAAACAAAACTACATCCGGCTGTAATTCTTTTACAAACAAATCAAAACTAGAATCATTCAACTCTATTGCTACCTTATCAACACCAAAATCAGCAAGAGAAACCATAAAATCACTATCCTGAGCCGGACTTGCAAAAGTAATGGCAAAGCCCTGTTTCTTAAACAAAGAAATTAACTGCATCATTCTTCCACCAGCAGCAGAAGAATTAGGTTCAGGCCAAACAAAACCGATAATTAATAGTCGTTTATTCGTATTCATATTAATGTAATGTGAAGTACAAAATAATGGTAATTAAACGGGAATTCCATCTTATTTCCAAAAAATTGAACATAAAAAGAGTAATTTTGCAACTCTAAATTAATAATTCATGTTAGGACTTAAATTAGCTACCGATCCCAGATGGGTCAATATCGTGGAATCCAATATTGAAGAAATCTTAACCGACCATGCGTGGTGCGAGCAAAAAGCAGCTACTAATGCCATTTACATCATTGTCAACAATTCAGAAAAAGAAGAATTGGTTACCGAAATGACCCGAATTGCTTTAGAAGAAATGGAACATTTTCAAATGGTACACAATATCATTAAAGAAAAAGGTTTAGTATTAGGTAGGGAAAGAAAAGACAATTATGTGAATGATCTGGTCAAATTTGCTAAAAAAGACGGCAGCCGAAACGATGCTTTGGTCGAACGACTACTTTTTGCAGCCATGATTGAAGCTCGAAGTTGCGAACGCTTCAAAGTCCTATCCGAAAATATTCAAGACCCTGAATTAGCAAAATTTTATAGAGACCTTATGATTTCTGAAGCAGGGCATTACACTACCTTTTTAAACTTTGCCAAACAATACCAAGAAAATACCAACGTAGATACCCGTTGGAAAGAATGGATAGCCTATGAATCCTCTATTATCACCAAATACGGTAAACAAGAAACCGTTCACGGTTAATCCTCAATCCTCAATTTTTAATTGGGGATTTTTTAGTAGCACTCGTTTTACTTTTTGAACACGAATTGTCCCGCTATCCGCGCTACGGGGTAGCTTGCTACTATCGGGGCTAGAATAGTCGTGTATTTTCCAATACAAACCGCCAATAGTATTAAAAACAAAAAACCCTTCATCGAATGATGAAGGGTTTTCAAAAGAAAGGCGACGACATACTCTCCCACATAACTGCAGTACCATCTGCGCAGGCGGGCTTAACTACTCTGTTCGGGATGGGAAGAGGTGAGCCCCGCCGCAATAACCAC